>ERZ1026846.595-NODE-595-length-27337-cov-16.932446_pt1 | contig 27337 bp, 21 predicted proteins | sample MGYA00380153_ERZ1026846 | MGnify/ENA primary metagenome ERZ1026846 (study PRJEB33269, sample SAMEA4719789) | human gut metagenome | biome: human-associated habitat; feature: organic feature; material: feces | place: Cameroon | collected 2013-10 ...
AACACGAAAGTAGGAGATAAACACCTATGATTAGTGTTTACCTCCTACTCGATTAGTATGAGAAGTGAATTACTTCTTTTCTGCAGCTGCCTTGCGGAAAGTCTCGTTCTTTACTATCAGCTTGCCTTCTGCTGTATCAAGAGTTGCCTGATCCTTTACATCTGCATCAAGGCCCTTGCGGTCGAGAGTAATATTAGCCTCTGTGCCCTGTGGCTTTACTTCCAATTCCCACTTGTAGTAGTCCTTGTCGAGGTTGGTGGTCTTTGCGGTGAAATCTGCGTTGAGAGTAATTACGCGCTTACCATCTGCACTCTTGTAGTCACCAGCTGCTGCTGCCTGGAATGCTGAGTCGGTTACTACTTCTTCTACTGGAGCTGCTGCCTCTGCTGGAGCTGCTGCCTTCTTCTCTGAGCATGCTGTGAATGCGAGCATACCCAGGGCGAATGCCATCAAAGTTAATTTTTTCATTGTTTTCTTCTTTAATTATAGTTAATAATGAAGTTTAATTTCTTTCTATCTATATATATATAATAATGTGTATGGAGCTATATGATGTAACACATCACTCCGCTTATCAGCAGCATGATGGCGAAACTGGCTATGCCTATTGTGATAGGTATATAGTCTTGTTTCAGTCTTTCCTCATGCTTGTAAAACTGGATGGTATAGCTCTTGAAGAAGAACTGATACACCAGGAATACGATAGTGGCCATGGTAAAGCCAATTATCATTCCCACAAGCAGGTCGCCAGGGTAATGTACTCCGAGATAGGTGCGGGAGTAACTGATTACTGTAGCCCATATCATAAGGAATATATTGAGCTTCCTGCTTCGTGCCAGATACATGGCAAAGAATGCTGCTCCCCATGAGTTGGCAGAATGGGAAGAAGGAAAACCGTATCTGCCGCCTCGGTAATCGTTTACCACATGAACCAATGGTGAGATGGGATTGTCTAAATTACTTGGACGGAGTCGTTCCACCATGGGCTTGAGTAAACCTGAAGCTGTCTGGTCACAGAGCAGAATCAGTAGTGCTACCGCCAGTATGGTGGTGAGGGTCACCTTCCAGCGAAAGTTGCATATCATTACCCAAACGAACGCAGCATAGAAGGGAATCCAGATGAAGCGATGGCTCGCCATCATCATGAAATAGTCGAAAAACTCGCAGTGCATACCATTGAAGAACAGAAAGACCTGAGTGTCTATCTGCTCTAATTGATGTATGATTTCTAACATTTTATTCTATTTTATCTTTTTATTATTTGCTTGCCAGGTCATCATACAGCTTCTGTAAATATGCCTTGCCGCGTTTCAAGTTATAGCCTTTTTGCCCCTTGTCGTAAACCACCTTTTGCAACTTGTTGTCATAGATGATGGAGTTTTCTTCTGATACTACGCCAAAGAGATCAGGCTTGGTAAAGAAGGCGAACTTTGGGGTGGCATCGCTCATCATGTTCTTGCTGAACTTGAAGTCATTGTGATTTACTCCGAGTTGGGCAAGGAGAGTAGCAGCAATATCCTGCTGCGAACCGATGATGCCTACTTTCAAAGGACGGGAAATAGCTCCTCCTGCCAGGATGAGTGGTATCTGATAACGACTGCGGTCGAAATCATTGAGCCCTTCCTTGTAACTACCCACATGGTCGGGTACAAATACGATGAGTGTATTCTTCCAACGTGGCAGTTTCTTGTACTCTCTGACGATGGCACCCATCACGCTGTCTGTATAGGCGAAAGCGTTGAGACGTTTGTCTGCCAATCTGTGGTATGGAACCTCGAATGGCTCATGGCTGCTTGAAGTCTGGAATACTCTGAGCATCGGATGTTTTGCGTTTTGCTGAGCTTTGATGTCTGCCATCAGTTTGTTGGCCACCAAATGGTCTGGTACCCCCCATTTACTCATTCTTTCTGCCATAGGAAAATCCTTATCTGCAATGATGTTTTCATATCCTTGTGAAGTAAGGAATGAACGCATGTTGCAATAGTCTGCATCTCCACCATAATAATAGGCGGTATGATAGTGGCGTTGCTCAACCAGGCTTTGGGCTATAGATGGCAACTGTGCTGTCTTGTGTGGATAACGCATGATGCTTGCCGTAGGCTGTGCCGGGTATCCGCTTAAGATAGAAACCAGACCGCGGTCGGTGCGATAGCTGTTGGCATAAAATCTGTTGAAGAGGATACTTTCCTGTGCAATGGAATCCAGGCAGACGGCTACATCCTTGTAAGTACCCATCGACGGCATGATATCGCTGGCGAAACTCTCCATGATGACGATAAGAATGTCGGGTGTACCTTTTTTGAAGGTTGCCTCGTTAAGGAGTGGATAAGTATTCTGATCGCTGGTGCTAATCATGCTCTCAAAGAGTTGAGTAGCTTCCTTGTCATCCATGAAGCGGTATTGGTCTGCAAAATCTTCCTGATGCGTGATTGACTCGAAAAAGCTGAACAGAGGGTTTACTGCAGCATGATTCAAAAATGCATTCTGGCTGAAGTATGCCTGTCCCGTATTCATGGTTGATACAGTGATGCCGCCACGGATAGGGATAAAAAGGAGTGCAGTGAGAAGCAACAGGATAACGGATGTGCGAACACGGTGACGATCAAAGTCACTGTATCCTCTTCTTCCGCCGCCGAATTCTCCGAATCCGTAGTTGCTGTATCTGCTGTGGTAGCTGCGCTTCTCTCCACGCATGCGGATCAGGAACCAGATGGCAACCGTGAGGACAATCCAAATCAAAAGGGTAAGTACCACTTGCCAGATGCTTACGCTGGCTATAGCGTCTGCTGGCGATGTGAGGAAATAGAAAAGGGGAGTACTGTCCAGCGGGTACTTCCAATATGGATATAGACTTGCGTTTACCAGAAAGCTGCATGTGATAATCAATGAAGCAATTACGAAGTAAACGTTCATGATAGGGCGTATCAGATCTTTCTTGAACCAGACGGCAGCAATAGACATGATGCCCGGGATGACAGAAAGATAGCCTGCCATCGAAAGGTCAAGAGGAAGTCCATGCCAGATGACTGCTGGCATGTCTGCGAAAATATTATCAATAGGTTGAGTTGCGGCTCCCTTCTCCAAAATGAGGAACAAGGGCTTCTGCAAAACAAACAAGACTACAAGAGTAGCATAAGTTTTAACAAACCATAGAATCTGCTTCATATAAATCGTTAATTTACTATTATAATAATGTATTCGTATGCAAAATTACTCATATTTTCTGAAATAAACAATTATTTCGATGTTTTTTTTAAAAAAAGTGGAAAAAAATTTGGTTGTTCGAGAATTTTGCCGTATCTTTGTTGTATTAATTTATTACGCGCTATGGCTAAGTATAATATTCAACCCAAAAAAGAGAAGACAGCAAGGTATCAGACTTTGCTGAGCGAGGAGACTAAAGACCGCCTCCGCGATGAGATTATCCGTCTGATTGTAACGGAGAGAAAATACAAGGATCCAGAGTATAACTCTAAGAAGTTGGCAGAGGATCTAAATACTAACTCTCGTTATATTTCAGCTGTGTGTGCCACTCGATTCCACAAGAATTATTCTGAGTTGGTCAATGATTATCGTGTTAATGATGCTATGTCACTTCTTACTGACAAGCGCTACGCTAAGATGAGTGTGGAGGATATCAGTGAGATGGCAGGGTTCAGTACACGACAGAGCTTCTATGCTAATTTCTATAAGCGTATTGGTATTACACCACGTCAGTACCGACTTGACCACTTACAGACAAGATAGATTATCTGAAAGAAAAGAGGCTATGCAAATCAATTGTTGCATAGCCTCTTTTTGTGTTGCTTCCTGAGGAAATGTGTTGTTTCCTGAGGGAACTTGCGTTATTTCCTTACGAAGCTTTGTTATTTTCTAAGGAAATGCTTCAAAACCTTACTGGTTGTATTTCTTGATATCTGGCGAATAGCCTTGTCTCTTATCTGGCGTACACGCTCTCGCTTCAATTGCATGTCTTCTGCAATTTCTGCCAGGGTTTCGTGTGCTGTGCCGATTCCATAGAACTTGCTGATGACGGTTCTGTCTCTTTCATCAAGTTCTTCAACGCAACGCTCCAAGTCGTTAAGCATCTGTGTGAAAGCTGTGTTGTCGTCTGCCATTTTCGCATCCTTGTTAACGAGGATGTCGAGCAGGGTATATTGGTTGCCCACACTTAGCGGAGCATCAATGGATACAGCTTTGGCTGCATTGCGAGGTGCATACTTCTTCTGGTCTTTTGGCACTCTGTAAAGAGCCGATTGCTTGTCTATCGCCTGCTGCATCGCCTTGCGGATGAAAGGGGATGCATAGGCAACAAACTGGGAACCTCTTGTTTCGTCGAACTTCCGGGCGGCCATGATCATAGCCAATGTTCCCTCACTTACCAGGTCGTCGAATTCCACACCATTGCCACGATACTGGTTGGCTACCGACTTCACGTAGTTGAGATTCTCGCTTACTATTTTGTTGGTTTCTCTTTCTGTCATATTTCTTATGCGTTTTATCGATGATTGATAATCTGTCTCACACTCAAGCAGAGAGATTCCCCGGTATATAACACCGGGGGATTCTCTACTGCAAAAATACAGAGAATTATCTAAAGAAACAAATTTTGGCTTCAAATAATGCTGTATTTTAACATTTATCTGTATTGTTCTCTTTCTAACCGTGCTATATGCTATTTGCAGAGTGCCGCATACGGACAGAATACACATCGCTTCTTGTCTTCTGTAGGCTTCAGTGGCAAGGCTGGGTCGTAGATGTCGGCAAGCAGGGAGCGGAGATGGTTGGTGAACTCTGCTTCCAGGGGTGCCACATCTGTGAGCAACTCTTTTCCCAATTTCAGGGTCGGATCGTAATCATCTGCGCCTGCATTCTGAATAAACAGCAGTCCTGGAGATACCGGCTCTTGGGCTGGATTATATCTTCTGTCGTTCTTCACGATGAGTGAATACAGGATAGCCTGCAAGTAGTAATCGTTGTGCTTACCGATGGCTAGCGGCTGGGTGCTGAATACTTCTTCGATATCCTTTGGGTGAGATGTTCTGGAGCGGCCTGTCTTATAGTCGATGACTCTGATGCGTTCGGCAAGATTGCCGAGGGCTGACGGATTTCCGCTGGCAGCCACGGAGTCGAGACGGTCGATGAAACCTCCAATCCTAAACAGTTTCTGACCTCTTGCCGTTGCTACCCCCAAAGTGGTAGATACCACAATCTCCATACCGATAATGGAGAATGGTGCCTGGCGGCGGTCGATGGTGATGAGCTGGCGCAAATAGCTGGCTATCACCTCCTTGTTGATGAGTTGCAGACCATTGTATTTAGGGTGATAGTCTGAACTGCTCACCTTGAACAACTCTTCTCTGAAGGCCTGGTCCACCAACCTGTAAACCAGCGAAGTATCCTTTAACGCATGATCCAAGTTGTCTGCTGTGATGACGATAGGACGGATAAGTCGCTGCTTTCCCTGGTCATCCGTAGCAATGTCGTCTTTGCTGGCAAATGTGTAGTAGAACAATTCCGCAGCCCTATGGAAGATGTTGCCGAAGATTTTATTGTCCACTTCGTCCTCATCAATCTCGTCAGGTTCCAGCAAACCTTTCACATATTTGTAATAGAATTGCTTCTGGCATCTCTGATAGGTGTTGAGGAAGGTTGGCGTTATCATCTTGATGTTGTCAAGCACAGCCATCACTTCATCTGTCTTCTGAGCATCGCTATAGGCAGGGCGCAGTGGCTTCTGTCCGGCAACCAGGGTCTTGCGCCTGATGGAATGCTGGCTTTCCACCATCATCTGCAGCATGAACCGGCTCATTTCTCCCGACTGTCCGTCTTCCGTGGCATTGTTGTAGGTGAGCGTAATGTCGTGAGCTCTCTGCAACATGCTGTGGAAATAGTAGGCAAAGATAGCCACCTTGTTCTCTACCGTGGTAAGCCCATACGCCTTGCGCAGAGAGTAAGGGATGAACGAAGAGTCGTTTACTCCCTTTGGCAGTTTTCCCTCGTTGCAAGAGAGAACCAGAATATGGTCGAAGTCGAGGTTTCGGGTTTCGAGTACACCCATCACCTGTATTCCTTCTGCCGGTTCACCATGGAACGGAATCGAGGTGGTTTGGATGAGTTGCTGAATCAGTCGTTCCAACGTGATGATATCCACCTGTAGATCTCCTGCGATAATCAGGTCTTGCAGACGGTTCAGGAGTGTATAGGTGCGATAGAGCGACTCATGGAAGAGAGGGTCGTTCAACTCCTTGGCATGGGTTCCGATGGTGCGGAGCACGTCGAGCAGATAGGTGATGAGCTTCCTGTTATATTCATCCTGACTTGCTGTTGCTTCTTCCAGATTGCGGAATAGGAGGGTGAGTCCCTCGTCGCCATCCAAGCTCAGAAATTCTCTTGATGGATAGAAGCGCTTCTGCTCGTCCAGCTTTGCCAGCAGCTCGGTATATTTCTCGCTGATATAGCGGGTATAGGGATGGCGCAGAGCGATGAGCACATAGTGTAGGCGATAGGTGTCGCCTTGCTTGGGATGCCCGATTCCCTGCAGCTGGATGAGTTGCTGAATCAAGCTGTAGAAAGGTGTCTGCTGAAGAGGATAACCAATTGTGATATTGATACTTCCCACTTCTTGTGGAAGTGAATGTATAACGCTCTGCAGCAACGATTCGTCACTTAATACAATGGCCACGTTGCGTCCCATTTTGTATCTGCCATTCTCTTTGAGCCATGAGTTGACATACCTGGCCTGTATATTCTCTGTTGGTGCAGAAATATAGGTGATGTCCTTATTCTTCGTCATGTTGTTGTAGATTTCCTGCTGCGGATAATCTGCCAATTCGTTGGGATAGTATGGCAGGTATTGGCGGATGTAGTGACCTGCCTCGTTGTTGCCGTCCATGTAGTATTGATCGTAATCCCAATAGAAGGCAGCCTTGCCTTGCTTCTTGAGTCGGTCGAGCAGATTGAGCTCTACCACCTGCATCATGTTGAATCCCACGAAAAGATACTTCTTGTGTCTGAATTCAATGCTTTCGTTGCTCACCACGCTGCGATAGAGTGCACCTTCGTAGGCAAGTCCCTGCTCTGCCATTCGCTGGTTGAACTCGGTATAGATGTCGTAGAAATGGCACCAGAGTTGCAGAAATCGTTTCTTGAGTTCTGAATTGTGGTCGTCAGAGAAGTTGCTGAAGAACTTCCTGATCATCTCTTTCTGGTAATCTGTGAGATAGGAAACATCATCCAGCTCATGGATATCGCTCAGGTTGGCGAAGAGTTGCTTGGCGTCTACCATGTTCTTGTCCACATCGTCGAAGTCGGCAAGCAGCAACTGTCCCCAACCATAGAAATGGTCCAGGGTCTCGTCGATGCCCGTACATTTCACGAAGGTCTTGTGCAAATCGCAGATAGATTTGATGGGGTCAGCAACCTTCAGGTCCGAGTGGCGTCGGAAGAGGTCGCTGATGGTGATATAGGTGGGAGTCCAGATAGGCTTATGTGCCAACTGTGCCAGGTAGTTGTTGAGGAAGAGTGATGCTCGCTTGTTAGGGAACACCACTGCGATGTCGCTCATGTCGGTACCATATTTTTCCAACATGTCTTTTGCTACTATCTTTAAGAATGCTTTCATATTGCTGATTTGCTATTTTATTTCACTTCTACTATTTTGTTGGGATATACATACCATAGGTAGCCTTTTACATTCGGATGTCCCATGCCCGAAAGCAGGTCCATGTATCCCTTTACCTGGTCGTGATATTCCTGACGGGGTTTACCAAACTTGAAATCCACTACGATGGTCTCGTTCGCGTCTTTCATCACGCGGTCTGGTCGGTGCACCTCCATCTTTCCCTTGTTCATGCTGATGATAGAGCACTCGTTGAATATTTCCCAACGGTCAGAGAACCAGTCGCTTACTTTGTCTGATTCCAGACGTTTGCGAATCATCTCTCTCACTTTCTCCTTAGAGATGTTTTCGTCGTAGAGCACGCCGTCCAGCTCCAACTGCTTGAGTGCGCCGTCGATGTCGTCGTGGGTTCTGATGGTAGAGAAGAGACTGTGCAGCACGGTACCCATCTTGATGTAATACTTCTGCTGCTCTTCCTCTTCATCTCCCACGATGAGGTCGCGACTCTTGTTACTCTGCTTGAATTCAGGCATCTTGGATGATACGACGATTTCCGTCTCCATCATTTCCGAAGGGAGCGTGAATACATTCGAGTTGAGCTTTATTTCCATGACCACCTTTTGCTTTGGTATGTAAGGCTCGCCATAGGTGAAGACGATGTCTGAGGTCTTGCTGTCGGTACCCAGTCCATAAATCTCTACAGGAACTTCCTGGTCTTCGGCTAATGGCGAAATGAACTCCTGTGCCTTTTTCAGTTTCTCTGCCACCTGGTCAAGCGCTAGCTCGATGATGTTGGAGCGATAGTTTTGTGTGGCACGTTTGCCGAAGACATAGAGATTGTGTCCTGCACGGGTGAATGCCACGTAGAGCAGGTTGAGGTTATCTACCATGTTTTGCAGATGCTCATGATGATAGTCTGGCTCATAGATGCTCTGTTTCATCTGACCGGCACTGAAATCCACTGGTACGAGTGGCAACTCATTGTATGGTTCCTCCTGCGGCGTGCACCAGATGGTATTCGACTTTTCCAGTTGCCAGTCGCAGTAAGGCATAATGACGTGGTCGTACTCCAATCCTTTACTTTTATGGATGGTCAGGAGTCTGATACCATCGGTACCGTCGCAGTGGATGCTCTTTCCATGAAGATTGGCGTCCCATTCCTGCAGGAAGGCTTCGATGTCGCTGCTGTTGTCTGCGAGGAAGGCATTCAGCTTGTCATAGAAGGCGCATACGTAGGCACTCTGGGCTTTCATGTCTTCTACTTCGCCCAGTCGGAACTCTGTGAAGAGTCGTTCGGTCAGGTCGAGCAGGGGAATCTCTAGATATTCCTGTCTGTTGCAGGTAAGCTGGTTCACCAATTCTTCGCTGTCCAGATAGGTAAGGGCATACTTAAGCAGGGTGGCACGGGCGATGTCATCGTTGGGGTGCATCAGGTAATGAAGGGCGGTGACGAGTGTCTGCACTGCCTGCGAAGCATCAAGTCGGAATGCCTCATCCGAAACCATCTCGTAGTCGGAATGGTTCATGAAGTATTCTGCGATGTCCTGGATGGTCTGGTTGTTGCGCACCAGAATGGCGATTTTGTTGGTTGGCACACCGCGTGCCACCAGTTTGTCCACCGTCTCTAGACAGAGTTGCATCATTCTTTCGCCTTTTCCTTTGCCTGTGCTCTCGTCGGCAGTATCCTCGTCTTCCTGGGTTTTGAGCAGTCTGATTTCCACGTAGCCTTGTGCTCTTTTGGATGCAGGCACTTTCTGCTCCACGTCAGCGTAGGCATTGAGCAACTGCTGCGCTTCTTCCGGCATGGCTTCCTTCAGGTTTTCGTATTCCTGCTTGGCAGCCTCAACGAAGAAGGCATTGTTGAAGTCGATGACGTTGCGGTCGGAACGGTAGTTGGTGTCGAGGGTTTCTATGTCGAGCTGTTTCTTCGGATTAATGAATTCCGACTCTATGTTGTTGAGCAATCTCCAGTCTCCTGAACGCCAGCGATAGATGCTCTGCTTCACGTCGCCTACTATCAGGTTGCCGGCATCCTCACGGCTCATGGTTTCTTCCAGAAGCACCTTGAAGTTCTTCCATTGTATGGTACTGGTGTCCTGGAACTCATCTATCATCACATGATTCAGCTGGGTACCTATCTTTTCGAAGATGAAGGGTGAGTCGCTGTCCTGGATGAGTGAGTGCAGCAGCGTCTGGGTATCGCTGAGCAGGAATCTGTTTGCCTCCTGGTTCATCGTTCTCACCTTCTTGTCGATACTGCCCAGCAGGCGCAACTGGTTGAGATGCTTCACGGTGAGGTCGGCGCTCTTATACATCTTGACCAAGGTAGGACGGTGCTGTTCCGAGAATTGGAGGATAGGATAGAGCACGGATGATACCTGCTGATAGAGGGCGGTGTGACTCTTCACGTCTGCTTTCTTCACCCAGTTGTCCGGACTTTCCATACACTTGGTGAAGGTCAGGTTCACCAGGTCATCATCACTATACTTGCCATTCTTTATTTTGTTGAAGTAGCTCCAGATGCCTCGAGTCTTTCCGCTCAGGTCTTCAGCTGAATATCCGCCTTCTTCGAGTGCATCAAAGAAAGAGGCAGCAATTTCGTCAAACTGCTCCTTGGCTTTCTTCTTGATGTTCTTCATCTTCTCCTTGAATCCCTCGAAGAATCCGTCTTCGGCCATGCGCTCCGACAGTTTGTCGGCGTTTTCCTTATAATAGTCACGGAAGATATGCTCGCCAAACGACTTGATCTGGCCGATTACATTCCAGCCCTTGTCGTCTGCGATGTTTTCCTTGATGTATTCCATAATCCAGAAGAGCAGCTTGTCGGTGTCTTCCAGACTCTCGATGAGTTCATCCACAGCCTGTTGCTCCACCTGATAGTCGTTGAGTCCGATGCGGAGGTTGGCGGTCAGGTCCAATTCTCGAGCCAGGTTTCTCAATACACTCTGGAAGAAGGTATCGATGGTCTGCACATGAAAATAGTTGTAGTTGTGGATGAGCAGTCGGAGTGCCGCTTCTGCATTCTTTCTGATTTGTGTTTCCGACAGATGTGGCAATGCCTCATGTATCTGCTTCAGATATTGGTCTGACTCCGGCAGATGATGGGCTATGCCATAGAGCTGTCCCAGGATACGCAGTTTCATCTCTTCCGTCGCCTTGTTGGTGAAGGTGACGGCTAGGATGGTGCGATAGGCATAGGGATTGGCTATCACCAGAGTCATGTATTCGCGAGCTAGAGTAAAGGTTTTGCCTGAACCGGCACTCGCCTTATAAACAGTGAGTTGTGATTTCATATCTTGTTATCTTTTTATTTTTTTATTCATAGGATGAGCTTCCAGCTTCTTTTATTCATAGGATGAGCTTTCTGTTTCTGATATTGCCTGCGAGAGCTACCAGTTTCTGAACAGCTCGAAACCGAATCGGCAACCTACGCCATCAAATTTCAGTTCCCTGAAGGCGGCGAAGAACCCCAGTGATACCAGACGGGTGCTCAGTCCGTATCCCCATTCTGTGTATGGAGTAAGGTGCTTCACCATCAGTCCGCTGATGTAGAATCGCTCTTTCTCGAAATATCTTCCCACCAGCGGCATCCATGCCGACAGGATGATGGGGGCCTCGTAGGTGCAGTTGGCGCGCAGATAATAGTCGCTGGCGTTATACCATTGTGAGGAAAGCAGCTCAAAGTCTCCCGTCCATTCGTCGTTCCAGCCTCCAGGAATGTTGTTGTTGTGGAAGTTGGTGTAATCCACGAAGTCCCAGTGGGCAGTGCGCATGGTGTAGAATCCTGTGCCGAAGCGCATGGAGTAGGAGCGGCGACGGGAAGCGTAGAAGATGGTCTGGGCATCAAACTCGGCTCTGCCGTAGTCGATGTTGCCGCCCAGGAGATTCTTGATTCCCTGTTCGTAATCAAACTTCAGCACGACGCCTTTCTCGCCCTTGGGTCTCCATTCCAATCCGAAGGCCGGTGCCACAGATTTATATTTGTCGGGATAGCCTATCTTGTGATAGAATTCCGGTCTCACGGCAACACGGTTGTGTGAAACCATGCCCAGTTCGAAAGCCCATTTCGGGTTGAATCGCCAATGGTTGGTCAGGCGATAGTATTGGTCTTTAAACTCAGTATAGTCTGTTTTTCCGTCTTTGATGGCTGGAATCACGCTTGGTGAGAAGTCGCCGATGCTATCTTTCGATTCGATATATCCCAGCGCCTGTCTAGCCACTCGGTTGGTGTTGATTCTGTTTCCGTTACCCACCTGGAATTGCAGAAATCCCTCGTGTTTGGCATTATAGTTGAATCTGGCAGGCACATTGAAGTAGAAGCGGTGCTGCTTGAAACTGTAACCGCCTTTTATACCCAGCGATATCTGCAGGTTCCTGTTGAAGGCATATTCGCCTCTCAGGTTAAACTTGTAAACCACTCCCTTTTTCTGTGAATATCCCATGTAGAGGGGATTGAAGATAGGGTCGATTCTGAAATATCCCTGGCTTTCTTTGCCGAATCCGCTGGATATGCGATTGAGCAGGTTGTCGCCCACCACATCCCACAATACATCCTTCACGAAGTCGGTCTTCTTTTCTTCTTCAGCTGCTTTTTCCTGTTTCTTTCTTCTTTCCATCTTATCGTAGTAATCACGATAAATCATCTCCTCATCCGTGTTGAGCTTGATAGGGCGGACTTTTGCCATCAGGGTAGTATCCTCTGCATTGTTGAGGCTGTCGCTTAATATTTTCGGCAGGTCGTAGATGGTGGTATATTTGCCCGTAATCTTGTTGCCCATAAACTGGAAGTTGGCTCTCAGGTCGCATTTCGCGGGTCCGAGCGTCTTGAATCCTTCCTTGCCCATTGTCAGCGAGATGTAGAATCGGGTCATGTCGTATTCGCCCTCGAAGTCGCAGAGGTATATCTGTCCGTTCTTGACGTGTACGATGGCTCGTGTTTCTACCAGTTGGGTATTCTTGATGCGCGGATAAGCATATACCTGAGCCATTCCATAAGGCAGGGGAGTGACGGAGTATCTGTAGTATCTCCTGTTGGTGCGATGGAATGGCGACAGGATGTTTTCCTGGAAGAGCGTCTCTCCATATACGTTCGGGGTCATGTAGTTCAACACCGATGTCATCGTGTTTCTGCGATGAGGAATGGTGCTGAGGTTGAGCTGACGGCTGATGTGGGGAGTGCCTTTCTCATCCACCGTGATACGGTTGTAAAATTCGGTGATAAACTTTCTTCCGGCTCCATGCGAAATGGCATACATTGTAGGCACGAGCATGAGGGTGGCGTTGCGCTTGTTGGTGCGCATCTGGAACTTGGTATAGGCATAGCTTGTTCTGTTGCCTCTGCCCGTGGTATCAACTTGCTGGGCATAGCAGAATATGCGGCGCATCACCGAGTCGGTGAGAGCGTCGCTCTTATCGCGTTTCTTAGCGCTTGCCGTAAGTGGCAGGCAGCATCCCGCGACAGTCAGGGCTATGATGTGAAGTAGATACCTGTTCATATAGATATAAAAAATCGGGTGAGGCTGATTGCCGCACCCGATTGCAAAGTTACTAATTTATATGTAAATGTCCAAACCTTTATCTGTTTTATTACATCTTTTTATCTTTAAATATGGGTTTTATCCCAGATATTTCATAAGAATGCCGATTTTTCCCGACTCTCTGAGCTTGGTGATGCTCTTTTCCCTGATCTGGCGTACGCGCTCACGGGTCAATCCCATCTTGTCGCCAATCTCCTCAAGTCCTTTCTCGGTCTCATCGATACCGAAGCAGGCACAAACTATCTTGCGCTCTCTTTCCTTGAGGCATTTGCTCAGAACCTGCTTCAGCTCCTGTGCCATACTCTCGTGGTCCACATGCTTGTCGGTTCGGCTGTCATCGCCGCTCGACATCACGTCGGCCATCGAGTTGTCGTCGTCCTCTCCGAATGGGGCATCGATGCTCACGTGGTGTCCGCTTGCCATGATGCTCTGCGTAATCTTGTCTTCATCCACTCCGGTTCTGTCAGAAATCTCCTGAACGCTAGGGCGTCGCTGGTTTTCCTGTTCGAACTTGTTGATTTCCTGGTTCACCTTGTTGAGCGAACCCACCTGGTTCAAAGGCAGTCTCACGATTCTGCTCTGCTCGGCTATAGCCTGCAGGATGCTCTGGCGAATCCACCATACGGCATACGAGATGAACTTGAAGCCTCGGGTCTCGTCAAAGCGTTCTGCTGCCTTGATGAGGCCGATGTTGCCTTCGTCTATCAGGTCGGTGAGGGTAAGCCCCTGGTGCTGATATTGCTTGGCTACAGACACAACAAATCGCAGGTTGGCTTCTACCAACTTGTTCTTGGCTCTCTCTCCGGCTCTGCCACCCTTACGGATAATCTGCGCCAGTTCTATCTCTTCATCGATGGAAATCATAGGAGCTCTGCCTATTTCCACCAGATATTTATCGAGTGCCTCACTATTTCGATTGGTTATACTTTTCTGTATTTTCAGCTGTCTCATAATAACTATTCCCTCTTTCTTCTAGTTACACAATAATGCAAAGATAGTAAAATATTCAATAGGTTGTTACTCCTGATAACATTATTTAACCTAAAACTCTTGGTTTTTTGAAATTTTATCTAACTGCTTCATTCTTAGCGAATTTATCGAATGCTTTTTGGTAACCATTGAAGACGTTGATGTCCACCGTTCCGTGTATGCCGGCAACCCTTCCGTCTGGGCATAATTGCCAATAAACCAGGTGAATGTCTGGCTTATATTCGCCATATCGGGCTATCCACACCAGGTAGTCGTGCTTCAGGTCGGGGGCAAGCGGAAGATACCGGTTTACGAACATCTGACTGATGTAGAGGATGGGTTTCACTCCGGTGGCTCTTTCCACCAGTCGGAGCCATGTTCTTACCCTTGCGAAGAGTACAGCCGGACCGCCCATCTGCTTAATCTGACTTGGGAATGGTTCCAAATCCAGAACAGGAGGGAAATCGCCACGGCGGATATGGCTATGGCGCAAGAAGTGGTTTGCCTGTTCCACAGCCGAACTCCTGGTGCTGAAGAAGTGGTAAGTTCCTACGTGATAGCCGTGTTTGCGTGCATCGTTATAGTCTTTCTTGTAGAAAGGATTGACGATAGACTTTCCTTCCGTACTCTTGATGTAGATATATCTGATAGGGAAATTTACGTTTCCATTCACGGTCTTCTTGCTGATGGTTCCCAGGTGGGTGATGCGCAGCCGCTTCCAGTCGATAGGATACTTCTTCTTGCCTTTGCCATGCTGGTATTTGGAGATGTCGATGCCGTAGATGCGCTGCGATGTATAGACCAGTCGCTCACCCTTGTATTTGTCAGCCTTCCATTCGCCTACTCTCAGCGGTTTCTTTGGGGCGATGCTGAATCCCCAGCCATTTCTTTCGCCGTCTTTCCATTCACCCTCGTAGTAGGTACCGTCGTGTCCTATCCATACACCATAGCCTTCGGCTTGGTACAGACTGTCGTATGAACCCGAGAAGTAGCCCAGGGAATCGGGTCTCAGTTCATAGTTGATAGGCTTCCTGTGGGTGACTCCCTGCAGGGTTACGATGCCGGCAGCCGTGCGGGGGGCAATGCCGAAGATGCCATCTGGGGTGGTTTCTGAAGCCAGCTGGAAGAGATGGCAACCTTGGGTATTTTTGCCGTCCATGCTTCCGATGAGCTTGCAGTCTTCACTTTGGGTCTTGCCGTTCTCGTCGGTGTAGAATGCCTTATATATAATAAGGTGTACCAGTTGCAGTTTTTCCTTGCCGTTGGATACTTTTCCCAAAGAATCCTTGCCCTGGATATGGTGCAGGGAGTCGAGCATCTTCTTGGCTGAATCTCTCAACACCTTTTCCCGGTTCTCGAATGCGCAGATTCTGTTGTAGCCCAGGTCCATCACGCTGTGCGAGTGGATGTAGTAGGCTAGCTCGCTCTCTTTCCATTTTGAATCTTTGTAGAGACTGTCGAGCGAATCCACTTTTTCCACCAGTACGCTGTCGGCATCCAGCCCTTTGTATTTGTTTTGGGTGATGCTGGCATCATAGGATGCTGCGAGGCGTCCCTGGCAGGATGGCACCAGTGCCCAGCGGTTCACGAAGACGGCGGCTAGGGTGGTGGTGTCTTCGTCGAAGTGCAGCAAGGTCTTGTCGCCTCTTCTTATCTCGTAGCTGCTGTATACTTCAATGCGTGCCTTGGCAGCCTGCACGCTTTCTCTTTTGGGGTTCTGGCAGCGATAGGTCCAGTATCCCAAGGCTAAAAGTAGAATAACCAACAAGGCACCGGCTATCCCGATGCCTCTTTTTCTGATGTTTGTCATTTTTCAATTCCTTCCCTGTTTCTTCTATTCTCTCTTATTTCTCATTTTCATTTCTGTTGGGCATCCGGATTTTCCATCATTTCTATCTCCAGGATTGATTGGGTGGATGGAGTGATTTTGCATCTGTCGGATGTCCTTTCTCCGATGAGCCAGATGATTTCGCCTTCCTTGTCGGTCAGTACATGCTGGCTCATCTTTTCCATGTAGTTTCGTTTGCGGTCGGTGAGGTAATCACTGATGAGTTTGGTTCCCTTCATGCCGAATGGCTGGAAGCGGTCGCCTTGTGATGTTAGCCGGTAGGTGAGTGGGAAGCTCACCTTGTCGGCATCCAGCGTGATGCGATGGCTCTCTTTACTTGGTGCAATGTCTTCGGTTCGTGGATAGCGGCGGAGCTTGATTTTCGTGCTGTCGTTGAGCGTGTAGTTTCCTTCTTCGGGGAGTCGGAATTCCCGCTCTTTCTGCAGGTTGTCCAGCGCCTTCAGCGGAGTGATGAGCAGTTGCTCTCGGTCGATAGCTAGCATGTAGTCATTGCTTTTCCAAACCTTTCCTGTGCCGCCATCCGGATTTCTCAGGGCGTCCATGATGTTATCGATGGTGTCGCCGTGGAATCCGTAGTTGCCGATGCATTTATGGAGCATGAACTCCTGACTTGCCGCCATCATGATAGGGGCTTTGTCGATGTAAATCACACTGTCGGCATCGTCTGCATCAGACGGTTTCATGTCTTTCTCCATATTGTCGAGCATCAGCTTTGCCTGTCTCAGATATTTTGCCGACTGTGCGATGTTATCCCTGGCTGCTGGGTTTAGTGTTTCAAGCAGCGGAATCACATGGTGGCGGATTTTGTTGCGCAGGGCATCATCTTCCAGATTCGTGGAATCGGTTACGTAATCTTGTTTCTTCTCTGCCAGATAGTCGAGCACATCCTGTCGGCTGATGCAGAGCAGCGGTCGCAGGATGTTGCCGTTTTGCGGAGCGATGGCAGCGAGTCCGTCCACGCCCGAACCTCTGAGCAGGTTGAGCAGCAGGGTTTCCACGTTGTCATCACGATGGTGTGCCACGCAGATGCCATCGGCATTGATGTCTTTGGCGAGTTGGGCGAAATAGCGATAGCGCAGGTCGCGCGCCGCCATCTCGATGCTCACCTTGTGCTTTTCGGCATAGGTAAATGTGTCGAAGTGGATGCGGTGTAGGGCAATGCCTTCACGTTCGCACAGATCCACGCAGAATTGTTCGTCGCGATCACTTTCTTCGCCACGCAGATGGAAGTTACAATGGGCGGCCTCAACGGGCATGCCGATGCTTTTCAGGATGAGCAGCAAGGCTACGCTGTCGGCTCCTCCCGAAAGGGCAACGATATAAAAGCCATCGTGCTTCCACATGTTGTGGCGCACGATGTAATTCTTGATGGTACTTTCTATCTTGTTCATCTTCATCTCTCCCTGTAACTCCTATCTCTTATCTGTAAACTGTAAGCTATAAATTGTCAACTATAAACTATAAACTCTTTAAGAACTCTTCCGCTCTCTCCAAGTCTTCTGGTGTGTCGATGCCTACGGTCTCTACATCGGTGGTTCCCACCTTAATCTTATAGCCATTCTGTAACCAGCGCAACTGCTCCAGGCTCTCTGCAATTTCCAGAGAACTCTGTGGCAACTGGGTTACCTCCTTGAGCACTTCCTTGCGGTAAGCATAGATACCCAGATGCTTCAGGTAAGGGAAGTTGTCGAGCCAGTCTTTGCGCTCCTTGCCTCTTACGTATGGGATGACGCTGCGGGAGAAGTAGAGTGCAAAGCCCTGGTTGCTCACGGCAATCTTCGGACTGTTTGGATTCTCCACGGCATCCATTGATGTAAATGCCTTGCCCAAGGTAGCAATCTGGGTGGTTGGGTCGTCAAAGCAATGGCAGATGGTCTCCAGCTGGCTCTTTGCCACGAAAGGCTCATCGCCCTGCACGTTGACGATGACATCCCAGTCGCCGCCAATCTTCTCGATGGCTTCCTCAATGCGGTCGGTACCGCTCTTGTGGTCGGTGCGGGTCATCACCGCCTTACCGCCAAAAGCCTCCACGGCATTGAAGATGCGCTCGTCGTCGGTAGCCACGTAGGCTTCCTCCAAGACGGCTGCTACTTTCTCATAAACGTGCTGGATTACTGGTTTGCCACCAAGCATGGCGAGTGGCTTGCCTGGGAAACGCGTTGAGGCGTATCGTGCTGGAATGATTCCTATAAATCTCATAATTGTCTGTCTTTTAAACGTTTACTTTCTTTCTGCTCGGTGCTTCTTTCCTGTAACCTTCTTAAATCTTTTCAGAATCTTGCCGGTAACAAAAAAAGTTGCACTTTGCAGACGCAAAAGTACAACTTTATTTTGTATTAACCAAATATATTTCGAATTTTATTCATATCTTATCGCTTCAATCGGGTCGAGACGGGCTGCCTTCTTCGCAGGATACCAGCCGAAGAATACTCCGGTGAAGGTACATACGGCAAAACTCATGATGATACTCCATGGCTCAATCTGAGTGGCGATGTGCAGGAAGGCATTCAGACTGAGCGATAGACTCACGCCCAAGATCACTCCGATGATACCACCTGTTACTGACAGCAGGATAGCCTCAATCAAAAACTGGTTCAGAATGTCGATGCCTCGGGCACCCACACTCATTCTAAGACCAATCTCCCGGGTTCGCTCGGTTACGGAAACATACATGATGTTCATGATTCCGATACCGCCCACCAGCAGCGAGATGCCTGCCACGGATCCGAGCAGGATGGTGATGGTAGACATGGTGGAGTTCATCATGCTGGATATTTCCTCCTGCGAACGGATGTTGAAGTCGTCTTCATCTGCCTCTGTGGTGGCGGTGGCATCCTTCAGCTTGTGGTTGCGGCGCAGGATGTCGCTAATCTGGTCTTGCGCAGGCTGCGAAGCTTCCTCGGTGATGGCTGAGCAAACGATGCCGCCCAGGTAAGTCTGTGCTAGGATTCGCTTCATCACGGTGGTGTAAGGAGCCAGCACCAGGTCGTCCTGGTCCATACCCATACTGTTGTAGCCCTTCTTCTTGAGTACGCCTACCACACGGAACGGGATGCTGTTGAAGCGCACCACCTTACCGATAGGGTCGCTGCCGTCTGGAAAGAGATAATCTACCACCGTCTGACCCAGGATGCAAACCTTGGCAGCCGCCTTGATGTCGGCATCGGTAAACATTTCTCCGTCAGCTACTTTCAACTGTCGGATGCTGAGATAATCCTGGTTCACGCCATAGATGCTGCTCTGGGTATTGTTGTTGCCGTAGATCCACTGTCCGGCGGTATTCACGGTAGGAGAGATGGCACTGATATAGTTGCACTCATCCTTGATAGTCTGATAATCAGTCTGCTTCAGGGTCTCCATCGATGAGGCGTCCTGTCTCACGCCGCCTCTCATGTCGGCACCCGGCGAAATCATGATCATGTTGGAACCCATCTCGGCGATGTTCGCCTTGATGCTCGCCTTGCTTCCCTGTCCGATGGCAAGCATCGTAATCACGGCTGCGATACCAATGATGATACCCAGGGCTGTGAGGAAGGAGCGCATCTTGTTGGCTGCTATCGCTCTGAGAGCTATCTTTAAAAGATTCTGATAATTCATTTACTTTGAACTTTGAATTTTGAACATTGAACTTTATGATTAGTAAAGCTGTTGAATTCTTCACTCTTCACTCTTCGTTCTTCACTTCTCCTATTCGTCCGTATTGGCTGGCAATGCGGCAAGGCCTTCGGCTGCCGAAAGGATATGGTCGTTGTATGTATCACTGATGATATGACCATCTCGCAGTTCGATGTTGCGGCTCGAATAGTTGGCGATGTCTGGGTTATGAGTCACGAAGATGATAGTTCTTCCCTCGGCATAGAGCTTCTGGAAGAGTACGAGAATCTCGAAACTGGTTCGGGTATCGAGGTTACCTGTAGCCTCATCGGCGAGAATCACAGCAGGGTCGTTCACCAAGGCTCTGGCGATGGCCACACGCTGCATCTGTCCACCCGACATCTGGTTACTCTTATGATAGAGTCGCTCGCCCAAGCCCACAGCCTTCAAGGCTTCGATAGCACGCTGCTTGCGCTGCTCGGCGGTAACTGAAGGGTTGTACATCAGTGGCAGCTCTACATTCTCCACACTGGTAGTCTTCGGCAGAAGGTTGTAGTTCTGGAAGATGAAACCAATCTTTCGGTTGCGGAGGATGGCACGGTCGTTGCGGCTCATCTTTCTTACGCTGACACCATCCAGATAGTATTCGCCGCTGGATGGCGTGTCGAGACATCCCAGCTGATTCAATAGGGTAGATTTGCCCGAACCCGACTTACCCATGATCGTAACGAACTCGCCTTCGTATATCTTGAAGCTCACGCCCTTCAGGGCATGCACCACCTCGTCACCCACCATGAAGTTGCGCCTCACGTTGTCCAGCTCGATGACAACCTTCTTCTCTTTGTTATCAATATTTTCAGCCATAATTCTTAACTATAAATTGTAAATTATTAATTGTAAATTATGCCTTCTGTCTTATTTCTTCTTCCCTCTAGGGCCAGGACCGCTGATCAGACCTTGACTCTGCTGGGCATCCTCTTCTTCCTCAGGTGTATTGACGATGATTTCTGTTACAATCTTTTGTCCCTTCCTAATGCCCTTGATGATTTCGGTGTGTACTCCGTCGGTCTGACCGATGGTTACAGGATGAGCAGTGAGGGTCTTGTTGCTGAGAGTCCATACCTTGTTCTTGCCCTTGCAATCTACAATTTTCATATCCTTGCCCACGGTTTCCTTGGTAGGAGTAAAGCGCAAAGCCTTGTTGGCTACAGCGAGCACGCCGCTGCGTTCCTGGGTGTAGATGGTTACATTGGCTGTCAAACCTGGCTTCAGCTTGAGGTCTGTATTTGGAGCTGAGATCACCACCTCGTAAGTTACCACATTATTGGTAGTAGTTGCTTCCAGGCGCACCTGCTTTACGGTTCCCTCAAATGTATCATCCGGATAAGCATCTACGGTGAAGGTAACACGGTCGCCTTCTTTCACACCGCCGATGTCAGCCTCATCCACGTTTGCCACTACCTGCATGTTGGTCAGGTCCTTGGCAATAGTGAAGAGTTCTGGGGTGTTGAAGCTTGCCGCTACGGTCTGGCCTTCCTCTACGCTCTTCGAGATAACGGTACCATCGATAGGCGATGTAATGGTAGCGTAACTGAGGTTGGTCTGGGCCTTCTGTACATTTTCCTTGGATGAAGCCACCTGCTCCCTTGCCTGGCGATAGGTGAGGAGAGCGTTCTCGTATTCATCGGCGCTCACGAGACCCTTCTTGTAAAGCGTCTGGTAGCGATTCATGTTGGCTGCCTGATAGCTGAGGTTGCTGGTAGCGCTGGCGAGATTAGCCTTTGCCGTATTGAGCTCGCTCAGCAGGTTGGTCTTGTCGAGCTCTGCGATAACCTGTCCCTTCTTTACCTGAGAGTTGTAATCCACATAGAGTTTGTTCACGATACCGCTCACCTGTGTACCCACGGTTACAGAGGTCACCGCTTCGATGGTACCGGTGGCAGTTACACTGTTCTGGAGGGTTTCAGTCTTCACCGCTTCCTCCTTGAAGTTAATCTCTTCTTCCTTATTGCCTCCCGACAGCGCCCAGGCTGCCACGGCGATGACTACTATCACGATGACAGCAATCCAGATTTTGCTTATTTTTAATTTCTTCATTTTATGATGTTAACCTATTAAATGTTTTGCAATATATATAAATTAGATGTGTCCGTCCTTGTAGAACTTCAGAATGTTGAGGTTGAGGATGGTCATGTATTTAGCCTGAAGCTCATTCTGCTTAGCCTTCAGCAGGTTATCCTTTCCTGTACGGAGTTCCACGATGTTCTTCAATCCCAACTTAAACTGCTCGCTCAGCAAGTCATAGCTGGTCTGGGCGCTCTCGCTGCTCACCTTGGCTGCCTTAAACTGGCTCTGGTTTGTAGAAGCCTGCAACCAGTAGTTCTCGATGGTAGAGTAGAGCTGAGTCTGCTGGTTCTTCAGGTCGAGCTGGATGCTCTCACGCTGGATGAGGGCCTTGTTCACCTGGGTCTTGGTAGAGCGGTTGTCGAAGAGAGGCACGCTCACGCTGATGCCGCCACCCATGTTGAAGTTGGTTTTCAGCTGTGTGCCCCATGCCTTGTTGTTCATCGAAGTGCTGCTGGTAGAAACACCTGCGTTGGCACTGATGGTAGGCAACTTTCCTGCGTTGGCAATCTGGATGGTGAGGTCGTTCTGAGCCAGCTGGTTCTGGAAGGTCTTGAACTCCGGACGGTTTTCCAAAGCCGCAGCATATACGCCGTTCAGTGCCGGGATGGCATCCAGTGCCATCGCATCCGTGGTGTTTGGCACATTGATATCGAAAGCCTCATCGCTGGTAATCTGGAGCAACTCCTTCAGCTGTCGCTTGTAGTTCTTCACGTTGCTTTCAGCCTGCACGATGTTAAACTCATCCTGTGCACGCTGAGCGGTGAGCTGTGCCAGGTCAGCCTGGCTCATCTTTCCTATTTTCACCATCTCCTTGCCGCGCTCCTCGTTCTGAAGGCTTGAAGTGTAGCTCTCCTGGTTCACCTTGATAGCCTCGGTGGAGTAGAGAATCTGAACGTAGAGTGTGGCAATCTGCTCCTGCAGCTTCATCGCCTGGGTAGCTGAATCAAGCTCGGCAGCCTCAGCCACCAGTTTGTTGAGTTTCACCTGGTTCTTGTTTTTGTTTCCGTTCCAGATGGTATAGTTACCAGCCACCGAGTAGGTGCCGTTGTAATATACCTTGTCGATGCTGGCTCTTGAGAAACCGTCGCTGCTGATGCCGCTTGCCACCCATGGCGTGTAGTTTACGCTTTGGCTGGTGCTTGCATTGAGCGAAGGCAGCAGTGCCGCTTTCGACTGCAAGTAGTCCTCCTGTGCGCTGGCCTTGGTGAGCTGCGTTTTCTGGAGCGAGATGTTGTTGGCAAGCGCATAGTCGATGCAGTCTTTCAGCGACCATTGCTTGGCTTGTGTGGCAAGTGGAGCTGCTGCTATGAGCAGGGCAAACATGCCGTTTCTTAAACTTCCGTTCATACTTCTTCTTTTGTTACTTTTACTGTTACTTTTCTTTTTTCTGTCCCAATGATACATATTGCAAAACTTTTAATGGGTCAACTTTTGTCGTTTAGACGCAGAAAGCGGCCCATTGGTTGCAAATGTCGATATAGTTGATTGATTTTTTTTCAGATGGTTTATCTGATTAGCTTATTTTTAACAATCGTTGGGAAAATGAAATGTTTCTTTTCAACTTTCAATCTCTTTGATTTCCTTCTGATTTTTGAACGTAAAATCAGTTGATAGTATAACAATTCGTAATGATTGTTAAAGAAGTATGGCAGTACGCAATATTTGTTTTACTTTTGCATTTTATTAAGGTCAAGCAGTTAATAGTGCTTAGGCTTTGGATAAGGAATATATTCAAGAGATAACATTTAGAAGTAGTTTATTTTAATCATATTCGCAACTTGATGAAGAAGAAGATAGCAATATACTTGGCGGCTTGTGCTCTGCCAGTCCACGTCACTGCCCAGGAGTTGTGGCCGGAAGAAGACGTAGACCCAGGCAAACTCAATCTCTGCAAGGGGGTGGAGTATGGGGTGGAGATGCAAGGCTCCTTGTCGAAGGGGAAAACTCCACTTTGGCTCAATGCCAACAAGTATGGCTTGAGTTCGCTCGATGAGCGAAATGGCTATATGCGGGTGAACGTGATTCGCCCTCTTGCTGCTGATTCTGCCCGCCGCTGGGCTGTGGGCTATGGTGTGGATGTGGTGGCTCCCGTTAATTATACCAGTCATGCCATCGTACAGCAGGCTTTTGTTGAGGCCCGCTGGCTTCATGGCGTGTTGAGCGTGGGTGCCAAGGAATATCCGCTGGAACTTAAGAATCAGACTTTATCAAGTGGCAGCCAGACGCTAGGCATCAATGCGCGCCCTGTTCCTCAGGTTCGCCTTGCCTTGCCCGATTATTGGACCTTGCCGATATTCAATGGGTGGGTAAAGATGAAAGGTCATATTGCTTATGGTGTGATGACTGACGAGAGATGGCAGCATGACTTCACCAACAGGGAGCAGAAATATGCCGATGAAGTGCTCTATCATAGCAAGGCAGGATATCTGAAGATAGGTAGCGAGGAAAGATTCTGTCCTTGGAGTCTGGAGATGGGGTTAGAGATGGCTTCAATATTTGGAGGCAAGCCTTACTTCCGTAATTATAAGGGAGAGATGGAGATGATGCCTACTGATAAAAGCTGGAAATCTTTCTGGTATGCGTTTTTCCCTGGTGGTGCGGATGCCAGTGATGGAGAATATGCCAACAAAGCGGGTGATTTGCTAGGTTCTTGGGTGATGCGTTTCAACTATGATTTTGACAAATGGCAAGTTGGCATCTATGCCGACCATTTCTTCGAGGATGACAGTCAGCTTTTCTTCCTCGACTATGATGGTTACGGAGAAGGACCTGACGAATGGAAAAAGAAAAAAAGCAATCGTTTCTTTCTTTATTCATTCAAGGATATCATGTTGGGAACTGAGTTGAACTTCAAATATGGCAAGTGGTTGCGAAATGTGGTAGTGGAATATCTCTATACCAAATATCAGAGTGGTCCCTATAATCATGACCATACCATCAATATTCCTGACCATCTTTCGGGAACTGATGATTATTATAACCACAGTCATTTTACAGGATGGCAGCATTGGGGACAGGTGATGGGAAATCCACTTTACCGTTCGCCAATCTATAATGATAATGGAAAAATTGAGGTGATGGACAACCGCTTCATTGCCTACCATTTGGGTTTCGACGGTCAGCCTACTGATAGATTTGGTTATCGGGCATTGGTAACTTATCAGAAAGGATGGGGTACTTATAGTGAACCATTTACCAAGAAACATCATAACGTCAGTTTCCTGGTCGAAGGTAATTATAGCTTCAATCATGGTTGGGCGATGAAGGCAGGCTATGGCATGGATTTTGGAAGTAATCAGATGCTAGGACACAATGCCGGTTTCCAACTCACTATCAGTAAAAAAGGAAATTTACGTAAAAAGAATCATCTATAAAACAATGGGTTAGATTATATGAATTTAGATAAAATGGATAATGGAAATAGGATAGGATATAGCTTAAAGGGTATAATCTTCAACTTGCTCAAGAAATCTTTTATGGCGGCATGGATGTTTTTGCCCTTGGGAATCTGTATGTCATCATGTACGTTGGAAACGAGTGATAATGGGCATTTTGATGGTTATTGGCATCTTGAACGTGTTGATACACTTGCCACGAGTGGCTGGTGTGATTATTCTCAGTGTCGCATCTTTTGGGGAGTACAATACAAGTTGTTGTCTTGTACGGATGCTGATAACAAGTCACGTGCGTATTATTTCCGCTTCGACCAGACTTCTGACAGTATCATAGTCCATACTCCTTACAAAAACAATTGGCATCAGGACAATGGACCTAATGGCGGTGATGTTCCAGTAATTGTAGTCAATGATGACCTCCGTTTGTATGGTATCAATAATCTTCGTGAACCCTTCTTCAAGGAAAAGTACAAGAGCGATAAGATGATATTACGCTCGGAAACATTACGGCTCTATTTTAAGAAGTTCTGATTTTATATCACCTAATGATACAAAGAGTGCCAACCTGTGTCTCACGGGTTGGCACTCTTTGTATACTAAATCAGACTTATAAAATATTATAAATTCTTAGAACTTCTTTCCAAAAATGATATTGATGAAGGTTTTAATCAATATCTTGGCATCAAACCACCAGGAACGGTGCTCCAGATAGTAGAGGTCGAGTTCCAGTCTTCTTAACATCTTCTCCATGGTGTCTGTGTAGCCATTATACAAGGTGGCGTAAGAAGTGACACCTGGTCGAATCTGATATAGGAACTGGTATCTTGGGTCGTGCTCCACAATCTGATCAATATAGAACTTTCGTTCTGGTCTAGGACCGATGAAAGCCATATCGCCCTTGAATACATTCCAGAGTTGAGGCAATTCGTCGAGATGATGATCACGGAGGAACACACCTACATGAGTCATACGGGTATCCTTCTTATGCCCAAAGAGCTGAGGTCCATTCTTCTCTGCATCCACTCTCATGCTGCGGAACTTATAGATATAGAAGGGTCTTCCGAATCTTCCGATACGCTCCTGCTTGAAGATGGCAGGACCTCCATCTTCTTTCTTCACGGCAATATAGCATATCAGAAAGAGCGGGGAGAACACCACGAGGCTGACTCCTGCCATTAAGAAATCGCCAATGCGCTTGATGTTGCGTTCTACTTCGTTCATTCCGTCAGGTATGAATCTTGGGTTGTCAACTTCATCATTCCACTTGATATATGATGGGATATCACCGAATTTCTTCTGATTATTTTCCATACTTTTTATTTTCTTTTATTTAAAGAACGAAACAATGTTTAATATATTGTATTCAATCATACTTATTTTGTATATTTCTTTTAAGCTTTTTAAAAATAGTGGTTTCTATGGGTCTGAAAAGATAGATAAGACATAAAATATTTGGAGAAACATAATAAAAATGGGCTCAAGCGAGATATAATCTTGGATTGATGTAATATAGGCTGTAGCTTGCTTGAGGAAGAAATCAATCAAGAATATAATTACCCTTAAGGCTAAAAATATTTAGCCTTAAGGGAAAATATTTTTTGCCTTAAGGGTAAATAAAAAAAGCCCCAGCCTGCTTTTTCAAGCTGGTTGGGGCTTTGGCTATATTCTGTTCTACACAATTACTGCTGAACAGGAATCTTCTTTACGCGACGCTCATGACGACCACCCTCGAAAGTAGTGGTAAAGAACTCGTCGAGGATTGCCTCGGCTGTCTTGTTGTCAATAAAACGGCCAGGAAGTACCAATACGTTGGCATCGTTGTGCTGACGAACGAGATGAGCAATCTCCTTGCACCATGCCAAACCGGCACGTACACCCTGATGCTTGTTCAAAGTCATGGCGATTCCCTCGCCACTGCCGCAAATGCCGATACCTGGATAAACCTCGCCGCTCTCAATGCCTTCGCCGAGCGCATGGCCGAAGTCAGGATAGTCAACACTCGCATCGCTGTATGTACCGTAATCCTTTACAGGATAACCCTTCTTCTCCAAATATTCCAATACGAATTGCTTCAATGGAAAACCTGCATGGTCACATGCAATACCAACTGTCTTTACTTCCATAATACTTAAGTTTTAAAAGTGAATTCTAACTTTTTATACTAATTAAGCCTCAGCCAAGAAATCCTTTACCTGCTTGTAAACGTTCTCGCCTGTGTAGCCGAGCTTCTCATCGAGCACCTTGT
>ERZ1026846.597-NODE-597-length-27281-cov-5.838867_pt1 | contig 27281 bp, 20 predicted proteins | sample MGYA00380153_ERZ1026846 | MGnify/ENA primary metagenome ERZ1026846 (study PRJEB33269, sample SAMEA4719789) | human gut metagenome | biome: human-associated habitat; feature: organic feature; material: feces | place: Cameroon | collected 2013-10 ...
TATATAAACCGCCGCGCTAAGCTTAAAGAACTTGTGAAAAGCGGCATTATTATCCTCTTCGGAAACAACGAGTCGCCTTGCAATTTCCCCAATAACGGTTATTATCCGTTTCGTCAAGACTCGTCGTTCCTCTACTATTTCGGACAAAACCGCGATGGCCTGGTAGGTGTTATCGATATCGACAACAATATCGAGACGCTGGTGGGCAACGATATCGACATTGAAGATATTGTGTGGTATGGCAGCGTAGACAGCGTGCACGATATGGCACAACAGGTGGGCGTTGACAATTCGGCTCCCATGAAAAGCCTGAAAACCATCTGCAACGATGCTATGCGACAGAAACGCACCATACACTTCTTGCCGCCCTATCGTTACGATATTAAACTGCAAATATTCGACCTCTTGGGCATACACCCCAATCAGCAGAAAGAGTCGGCCAGCATGCCACTCATCAAGGCTGTGGTGAAGATGCGTTCTACCAAAGAGCCACAAGAGATTGTAGAACTGGAGAAAGCTGCCGAGATAGGCTATCGAATGCACACCACCGCTATGCGCTTAACACGTGCTGGCGTGACAGAGAAGTTTGTGGGCGGACAGGTTGATGGCGTGGCCAACTCGTATGGCGCCATGGTAAGTTTCCCCACTATCTATAGTCAGCATGGCGAGATTATGCATGGCAACCCCTCAATGGCAGTGCTTGAGCCAGGACGCTTAGCGCTGTGCGATGCAGGTGCCGAAAACATCAACAACTATTGTTCTGACAACACGCGCACCATGCCTGTCGACGGCAAGTTTACACAGCGCCAGTTAGAGATATACAGCATTGTTGAGGCTTGTCACGACCACGCTCTTGAGGTGGCCAAACCTGGTGTGAAATGGATGGACGTACACTTCTCGGTTTGCCGACTGATGACCGACCGCCTGAAGGAACTGGGACTGATGAAGGGCGATACTGAAGAGGCTGTGCGTGCAGGCGCTCATGCCATGTTCTTGCCTCATGGCTTAGGACACATGATGGGCATGGACGTGCATGACATGGAGAACCTTGACCAGATAAATGTGGGCTTCGATGACGAAACTCGACCTAACCTTGAGCAGTTTGGAACCAACTGCCTGCGCATGGGACGCCGACTGGAAGAGGGCTTCGTGGTGACTGATGAACCTGGTATCTACTTCATTCCAGCACTTATCGACGAATGGAGAGCCAACGGACATTGCAAAGACTTTATCAACTTCGACCTGCTGGATACCTATAAAGACTTTGGTGGCATACGTATTGAAGACGATGTGCTCATCACTGCCGATGGCTGTCGCTTCTTGGGCGAACAGCGCATACCTTATCATCCTAAAGATGTTGAGGCATTTATGGCCGAGAACAGATAAGCAACAATATGCTTTAAAGCAATCAGAGATAGATATAAGAGAATACACAAAACATTTATTAGAAAACCAAACGTATTTATGAAAAAACTCTTTACGCTAGCACTGCTCGCGCTGCTGGCTACCGGTGCCAACGCACAGGACAAAAAGGATGACGCCAACAAGAACAAACCTGTGTTCACTGTTGTAAAGTCGAACCCCATCACAAGCATCAAAAACCAGAACCGTAGCGGTACCTGTTGGGACTTCTCGGGCCTGTCGTATTTTGAGAGCGAGATCTTGAAGAAGTCGGGCAAAACATACGACCTCTGCGAGATGTTTGTTGCGAACAAAACTTATATGGATCGCGCCACAATGGCCGTACGCATGCATGGCGATGTATCATTCGCTCAGGGTGGTAGCCACTTCGACGTGCTCTATTGCTTGAAGAACTATGGTATCTGCCCCGAAGATGCTATGCCATTGCCTGGCACACTGTATGGCGACACACTGGCCAACTTTAACGAGTTCTTCGACGTGATGACTCCCTATGTTGAGGCTGTGGCTAAGAGCAAGGCAAAGTCGCTTTCACCCGTGTGGAAGCAGGGCCTGCAGGGCATCCTCGACTCATATCTGGGCAAGTGCCCCGAAAGCTTTAAGTATGAGGGCAAAACCTATACTCCGCAGTCGTTTGTTGAGAGCCTCGGCCTCAATCTCGACGACTATGTGTCAATCACCAGCTTCACACACCATCCTTTCTGGACACAGTTTACTGTTGAGGTACAGGACAACTGGCGCTGGCCGCTCAGCTGGAACGTGCCCATGGACGACATGATGCGCATCATTGATAACGCTGTCATGAACGGTTACACCGTAGCATGGGGTGGCGACGTGTCAGAAGAGGGCTTCACACGCGATGGTTTGGCTATCGCTTACGATACAAAGAAGGTTCAGAGCCTCGCTGGTAGCGATGCTGCTCGCTGGCTGAAGCTCACTTCCGCACAGAAGAAGAACATGATCGACTCGCTGGGCGTAAACGCTCCTGAGGTGGTGCCCACACAGAAGATGCGTCAGGATGCTTATGACAACTGGGAAACTACTGACGACCACGGTATGCACATCTATGGTATTGCTAAAGACCAGAACGGTCGCGAATACTATATGGTGAAGAACTCTTGGGGCGAGCACGGTACCTACAAAGGCGTTTGGTACATGTCGAAGAACTTCATCGCCTACAAGACTATGGACTTTGTTGTAAACAAAAACGCTATTCCTAAGGATATCCGCAAGAAGATGGGTATCTAATAAAGATAACTCGTGATAGGCTAATAGGTTATCTTAGCTATCAGCCTATCCCATATTTTTGCATCGCCGATGCCTGCTGAACAGTATGTGTTGCATACGCAACTTGCACTGTCAGAGGCATCGGCGATGTTCTTTTTGTATCATTATGTGAGCCTTTTTTACCCTATAGTGGCTTTTTTTTGTTGACTGTGACAGTTTTGAAAAATAAATTGTGTATTTTTGCACCAAATAAAAACTATTTATACCTATTAGGTTTTACCCTTGCAGAAAGATCTTGTATCTTAAATACTTTAGCAATAAGAATTGTTTATTATATGTAGGTTAATTATTCATTCTACATCATATATACTAAAAAACATGGAACAAAAAGGTAGAAAAAGCTATTGCCTTCACGCTATGGTGGCAATGATGATGGCGTTCTTTATGATAGGAACGCTGGTAACAGCCCAAGCTCAAACAGCAAATGTATGGGCAACGATGAAAGGCGACATCACAATGTTTATGGCTAACGACTTAGGACGCAACGGATATTATGACCAGAAAACCATAGCCGAACTGATGGGCAATATGGCTAAAACACTGAAACCTAAGTGTGTGCTGGCCGCTGGCGATATTCATCATTTCAATGGCATAGCCTCGGTGAACGACCCCTTGTGGAACACTAATTATGAATGGGTGTATTCGCATCCGGAACTGATGATCGACTGGTTTCCTGTGCTTGGCAACCACGAATATCGTGGTAACACGCAGGCCGTGCTCGACTATGGTAAGGTGAGCCGCCGATGGATGATGCCTGCTCGTTATTATACAAAGGTGTTTGACAAGAAAGGCCTCACCGTGCGCGTGGTGTTTATCGATACTACCCCGTTTATTGAGCGTTACCGTGTGTCGGATGTTTACCCCGATGCTCGCAAGCAGGAAAACGACCCGCAGCTGCAATGGCTTGATGCCACCTTGCGCAATGCGCATGAAGACTGGGTTATTGTTATAGGGCATCACCCTATATATGCTTATACTGATAAGAAAGATATTGAACGTAAGGATATGCAGCGTGCCGTGTTGCCCGTGTTGCAACGCTATAAAAACGTTGATGTGTATGCTTGCGGACATATTCACAACTTTCAACATATACGTATGACGGGCGATGCTATCGACTATGTAGTAAACGGTTCGGCCTCGTTGGGTCGCGATGTAAAACCCACCACGGGCACCGTGTTCTGCAGTAGCGCCGATGGCTTCTCGGTGTTCTCGGCCACAAAGAAGCAGTTGTGCATGTATATGATTGATAAAGACGGAAACATTATTCACACCATTACGCGTAATAAATAGCGACATGTGTAAACATATTATCTTATTGTCGGCTGCCGTGATGGCGACCACAATAGTTTGCGCCCGCGATATTGACGGACGGGTGAACGACAGTGCTACTGGCGAGCCATTGGTGGGCTCGGTAGTAAGGGTTAAGGAACTGGCAAATATTCATGCCACGACAGGGCTCGATGGCTCGTTCTCGTTACGCGGATTGCCTGAACATGGACAGTTTACCCTGGTGATAAGCTACTTGGCTTACAACACTGTTGAACATCGTGTAGACGTGAGCAATACCGAAGGGCGTATCAATATTGCTTTGCACGAAGCCTCCCGACAACTCAATGAGGTGCAGGTGACGGGCTTTCGAGAGAAGCGTACTGACCGCAGCGCCATGGCTTTAGAGAAAAATGCGGGCACGGTGCTCAACGTTACTAGTGCGCAGAGCATTCAACTATCGCCCGACATTAATGTTGCCAACGTGTTGCAGCGTGTGTCGGGAGTAACGATGGAGAAAGATGCCACAGGCGAGGCCTCGTATGCCATCTTACGAGGTATGGACAAACGTTACAACTATACCTTGGTAAACGGGGTGAAGATACCCAGCCCCGACGATAAAAACCGATACATCCCATTAAACCTCTTTCCGAGCGATTTGATGGACCGTCTTGTGGTGTCGAAAACACTCACAGCCGATATGGAGGGCGATGCAGCTGGTGGCGTGGTAGATATGGTGATGAAAGATGCTCCTGCACGCTTCTCGCTGCAAGCCAATGCTGCCATTGGTACTACCGATTATTATATGCATAGCAACCGTTTCTATCTTTCGGCTGATCGCAGTGACATCACGCGCCGAGCTCCTTACGAGACAATGGGCGCCGACTATAAGGCTACCACGGCCGACTTTAAAACGGGGGGCACACGCATCTCGTCGCATGATATGCCAGCGCCTAACGTGGTGGCGGGACTCTCGGTAGGGCACCGTTTTTGGGACAACCGTGTGGGCGTAACGCTGGCGGGCAGCTTGCAAAATTTGTATCGTGGCACCGAGCGCACCTATAATGGTGTGAAGATGGCTACGGGCCAAGCCACCATGTATGTTCATTCGCTGCAACATCGTTATTATTCTATTCATGACCTTACGGGAGGCTTGCATGCCAAAATCGACTTTGCTCCTGTGCACGGTCATAAAATAGAATGGTATAATATGTTGGTGGGCACCTCGTCAGAAAGTGTGCGATACACCAATACAATCAAAACCGAATATATAGATAAAACATCTTATTCGCAGGATGACGAAACAAGATCGATGCAACTATCGCAACGCATCTTGGCCACACACCTCAAGGGTACGCATCATTTTGGCGATGACCTGACGGTCGACTGGGCGGGCATCTTCTCTGAGGCACGAGCCAAAGATCCTGATCGTGTGTACCAGTCGCTCACCAATTATGTGACAACCGACGATACATCGATAGGGGGCTACTGGACTGGCAACCACACCATTGCCAAAACACAACCCCGTGATATGACACGACGCTTCCAGCATAACACCGACCGCGACTGGGCTGGCTATGCCAATATTGCTTACGACCAGCACCTCACTGCTTTTGATGTTTTGTGGAAGGCGGGCGCACAGTATCGTCGCAAGGAACGTAAAAACCGTTTCTACTCGTACGACTTTAACCCATCCGACATTACGCAGACACTGCAAGGTAATGGTTTTGACCAATATATAAATATAGGCTGGACCTGCACTACACCTTATTCGCAAGCCTCGCAGCTGAATTACGACTCGAAGGAACACATTGGCGGAACCTATGGCATGCTGACCTTGAAAACATCGTGGGCCGAACTGTATGCAGGATGTCGTGTTGAGCACACTAACCAGATATACACCATGCTTCAAAAGTTTAAGAACATGGGGCAGGTGGGCGAACAGAGCTATTGGGATGTGTTGCCATCGGCATCGCTAAAGTGGAAACCCACTGACAATATGAACATACGCCTGTCATATTATCGCTCAATCAATCGTCCTGGCTTTTACGAAATAGTGCCTTACCAATTGATGGGCGAAGAGTATATGGAGCGCGGTAATCCCACGTTGAAGCGTGCCCGCATTGACAATGTCGACCTGAGATGGGAGTGGTTTCCATCGCCCACCGAGCAGTTGCTTGTAGGCTTGTTCTATAAATACCTGAAAAATCCTATCGAGCAAGTGTTTGTCAGTGCCGAGAATCATGGCGCGGGTGGCACCAACGATTATTATATGCCGCAAAACTTGGGCAACGCGCGCAACATGGGCGTAGAGATCGACGTGGTGAAGTATGTGCGCCACTTTGGTGTGAAGGCCAACTATACCTATACACACTCGGCCATCACCACCTCGAAACGTCAATACAAAGAGGGTAGCGCCGAGTTTCTGTCTGACGTAACGCAAACCCGACCTTTGGTAAACCAGGCCCCACACACCGCCAACGTATCGCTGATGTATAAAGATACGGCACACGGATGGAACGCCCAACTGGCATCGGCCTATACTGGCACACGTTTGGCTGTGGTGTCGCCTTTTAAAAATGCCGACCAGTGGGATAAGGGCATGTTCTCGCTCGACCTCAGCGCCGAGAAAAAGTTTAAGGGTGGACTAAGCCTCTTCATGAAGGCAAACAACCTGACCGATGCTAAGCGTGAACGCTTTCTGAAGACGGTGAACACTGAGAATGTTGGCCTTGAAGGACAGAAACCCGACCGCACCATTGTGGGCACTTATCGCTATGGCCGCACCTTCCTCGTTGGTGTGCGCTTTGCTATGTAATAACATATACTGTTTTAAAATACAAAATAAGACAATAAAAATAATGAAACGTATCTATTCTATATCCTCTATATATTCTGTCTGTAGGGTGGCAGCCTTAGCATTGGCCGTACTGGCAGGCCTCACAGCTTGCGAGAATGATAACATTAACCCATACGACTATGCTGGCGGAAACGGAAACAACGAGAACGAAGGATCGAAGACAACGATTACCACTGCCCTGGCCGAATATCCTGTTGGCTCGTTGGTATGGTCGCGCGACACCACGCTGCTTGAGAGTGTAGAGATACCTGTAGGCACATCGCTCTACATCGAACCTGGTGTTACCGTAACCTGTAAGGCGGGGGTGCAGGTGCCCATCGAACTGGTGGTGCTGGGTAACCTTTATTGTATGGGTACAGCCGAAAAGCCTGTGGTATTTACCTCTGACGTGAAAGAACCTAACGCATGGGGAGGTATTATTTGTGGATATAATTCGGAAGAAACCGTGCTCAGCCATGTGCATATAGGCTATGCTGGCGCCACACCCACCGAGTCGAGCCTCTCGTTCCAAAACAAATTGTATAAAACCACTATTGATGGTGGTGTGCCAGCCTTCCACTTCTGTAACATCAATGGCCGTTTTGCCATTGCTAACAGCTTCTTCCACGACAACTATAGCGACCATATCTATACCACGGGCGGCAACGGCGTAGTATATAATAATGTGTTTGCTGATAACGGAAACGCGGCTGATGGCTGCGAGGCGGTAAACATCAAAGCGGGATGCCTCATGGATGTGGCCTACAACGTGGTGTATAACGCTTGTACCAATGCCTATAAACTGTCGAACCAAGGCACCAGCGAGTCGGTTCCACTGTCGAAGGTAAATGTGTATAACAACACAATGGTTGACTGTGGTTGGCGTCGTGCTCGCAACAAAAAGGGTGGCAGCGTTTGGGTAGAGCGTTCTATACAGGCCACAGTGGTAAACAACCTGTTATACGACTGCCGTTACGGTATGAAGAACAGCAGTAAAGATGGCGCTGATATGAACAACTCGCGCCTCACCCCCAACTATTATTATGCTTCTACGGCTAAGGGTGTTGAGCAGATGGGCGCCAAAACGAAAGATGTGCTGTGCTATGATACCGATGTGAAGAGCACCGCGCCTGGCGATAAGAACCCGCTGTTTGGCGCTTTTGCACAGAGCGAAAAGATGAATATCAATTGCGAGAACGACCAGGTAGAGCAGGGAGCTCCGCTGCCATACGATGACCAGTGGCGCTTCACGCTTCAGCCCAACAGCCCTGCCTTGCAAGGAGGTGTAACTGATGTGCAGCGCCACTTTGCTACAGGATTGCCTTTTATAGGTATGAAGCAAGTGCTGTTCTTGAACATTGCCGATGATCAAGATTATCGTTTCTGTGCTCCAGCTGCTGCTACCTTCTTTGGCGCCTTTGGCCAGTAAGGGCGTTTTGCCAATAAGTGTAACGAATCATTAAAAAGTATAAAACATGTTCTTTAACATATTGTGTTCGTACACACAATGTTTGATATATGTCATTTTCTTGTCTTTTCGCAATAATTTATGCCGAAAAGTGTTTGTATGGTGCGTTGAAATATATATCTTTGCATCGTCTAAAAAGATAGAAACACTGGTCTAGTGATAGATTGGTTTTCGTAAAGATGATATGATTGATTGTTGTAAAGAACACAATTAGTTTTTTTGAATTTGGTTAGTTATTGATTGGTATAAGATAAAAAGAATTTTTTGATTTCATAGTATTGGTTTTAGGTTATTTAGATTGTTAAGTTTAAAATTAGGGTAACAAAGGTGCCAACGGGCACCACTGAAGTTCTCAGGCCAAGGTGCTAAGTCGGGAGACTTTCGCCAGCGGCAGTGGGGACGTAGCTTGTGAAAGCTGAAAAAGGCAGCGCAGCAGCGGATGTATGTCCACTTCTACGTTGCCTTTTTTGTTTTATTTATCTTTATCACTTCTTGCTATTGACAATAACCATTTGTTTTATTGCTTTGCAAGAAAAGCCATTACAGCACCTTCTCTACCTCGGTATAAGGCAGATCAAAAAGGTCGGCTACAGCCTTATATGTCACCTTGCCATCAACAATGTTGAGGCCCATTTTCAGCGCTTCGTCGTCGGCGCAAGCCTTCTTCCAGCCCTTATCGGCCAGAGCCACAGCATATTTCATGGTGGCATTGGTCAGTGCTGCTGTTGATGTGTTTGGCACGGCACCAGGAATGTTTGCCACAGCATAGTGAATAATGCCATCAAGCTCGTAAACAGGGTCGCTATGTGTGGTGGGGTGTGATGTTTCAAAGCATCCACCCTGGTCAATGGCCACGTCTACCAGCACGGTGCCAGGCTCCATTAGCTTCAGCATGTCGCGTGTGATGAGTTTGGGGGTGATGTCGCCTGGAACCAGTACCGAACCTATCACAATATCAACATCTTTCAGTTCTTGCACAATGTTATGGTGCGACGAATACAGCGTGTCGACGTTTGGTGGCATACTGATTGACAGTTCGTGCAAACGGGGCAGCGAGATGTCGGCTATCACCACGTTGGCACCCATGCCAGCAGCCACACGTGCGGCTGCTTGTCCTACGATGCCTCCGCCCAGCACCAGCACCTTGATAGGCTTTACGCCAGGTACACCACATATCAGCTTACCTTTACCGCCTTTTGTCTTCTGCAGATAGTAGGCGCCATTAATGGTAGCCATACGTCCGGCCACCTCGCTCATAGGGATGAGCAGTGGCAGCGCGCCGTTGGGCAGCTGCACCGTTTCATAGGCCAGACACACGCCACCACTCTTCAGCATGGCATCGGTCAGTTCACGGTCGCTGGCAAAATGGAAATAGGTGAACACCAGTTGGCCTTTGCGCACCAAGGGATACTCGGGCGCGATGGGCTCTTTCACCTTGACAATCATGTCGGCAATGGCATACACCTCTTCTATGGTAGCCAGTATGGTGGCGCCCACAGCTGTGTAGGCGTCGTCTGGAAATCCACTATTTACGCCTGCGGTGTGCTGTACGTACACCTCATGGCCATGTTTTACCAACTCAGCGACACCGGCGGGAGTCATCCCTACGCGGTTCTCGTTGTTCTTAATCTCTTTAGGAATACCGATTTTCATAACCTGAAGAATTTAAATTGTTAAACGATTATTGTGGATTCAAGTGGTTTGGGCTTGAAGGGGTATTTTCTTTATTCAATCATCTGTGCCAAGAGGCCACGGCAGGCATCTTCAATCAGTTCAACGGCATATTCAAAGTCGGAGCTATCGCCATAATAAGGATCTGGAATAACGTGGGCTTTAGGATGCTCGGTGCAATAGTCGGCCAGCATCTGCACTTTTTCGCGCTGAGCATTGTTTGTGGCTTTACCTGTAACAATGCGATAGTTGTCGGTGTCCATCACCAAAATATGGTCAAAGAGAGTGAAGTCGGCTGTTGTTAGTTGTCGGGCATGGCTATTAAAGTTGTATCCATGACGCTGTCCACAGGCGCGCATACGTGCATCGGGCAATTGTCCGACGTGCCAGTCGCCAATGCCAGCCGAGTCGATGTCGAACGCATCGTCAAGGCCTGCATCATGAACCATCTTTTTCATTACTCCCTCGGCGGCCGGGCTGCGGCATATATTTCCGAGGCAAACGAACAACAGTCGTTTCTTGGTCTTGCTCATTTTTAGTCCTTTCTTTTTATTATATGATATAAGTGAAAAGAAAGCTTTTCTTATTTAGTAAGATATTGCAAATGTAAGAAAAATGTAAGAAAAACTTTCTTCCTAAAACATTTTTTATGTTAATTGGGCGATTTTTTTTCATTCACCGCTCACGCCTTCCATATTTTAAAAGTGTGGGCATGTATCTTTTCCTCGTCAATCAGCATGCCCAGCGCCTCGCGCAGGTCGTCAGCATGCAGTTGCAGGCTTGTCAGTTCCTTTACATCATGCTGTTGGCCGTCGGCCAGTAGCTGCATAATTTTTTCTTGTGCCACGTGCACACGCTGCTCGCTGTTTTGCTGCCGTTTGTGGTCAATGCAAACATCGCACATACCACAGTCGGTGGTGCGCTGTTCGTCAAAGTAGGCCAACAGCTGTCGGCTCCTACATTGGTCTTGGTTGTTTGCATAGGCTATCACGGCCTCTATGCGCTTGGTAAACTGTTCTTTGCGGTCGTCATACACATCGGGGCCCAAGATAAGTTGGTCGCCATCAACACGGTCAACGGTGTAAGTTATAGTAGGCAACTTGCGTTGTGGTATGAAATGTATGATGTGTCGCTGGTTCAAACTTTTGAAGATAAGGTACACCTGTTGGCGTGTGAGGCCAGCGCGGTGTGCCAGCAGCTCATCGTCAATGTAGGCATAGTCGGTAAACAGTCCGCTGTAGGTGCGCAGCAACATGTTCAGCAGTCGTTCTTCATTTTCAGAGGCCGAGGGTATGCGGTACAGCTTGTCGCGCTCAACCAAGAACATTAGTCGGCACGACGCATCGGGGTCCATGTCACATTCAATATATCCAGCCCGTTGCAATATTTTTAATGCCGACAACAGAAGGGTGGGAAAGTGGTGAAAGTTTCGGCAAAAGCGGTCAATATCGAACAGGTTGGTGTATCCCGCACCGCTGCCCGTTGCTATCTGATAATAATAGGCTATGTGGTTGTAGGCTTCACGAATATATTCTTTATCAGGAAACGTTTCGTCAATGCGTTTACGTAGTTTGGCGTTGTCGCTCTTTTGGTGCAACAATACGGCGTAGGCCTTTTGCCCATCACGCCCCGCTCGGCCTGCCTCCTGAAAATAGGCTTCAATCGAACTGGGAGCCGTAATGTGTATCACCATTCTCACGTCGGGCTTGTCAATGCCCATGCCAAAGGCGTTGGTGGCCACCATCACGCGCACCTCGTCGTTTGACCACAGTTTTTGTCGTTCGTCTTTCACACGTGGCTCCAGTCCTGCGTGGTAAAAGGTGGCGCTTATGTTGTTTTTGTTTAGCAGGTCGCTAATTTCTTTTGTTTGTTTACGGCTGCGCACATACACAATGCTGCAGCCCGTCATGGTTTGCAGTATGTGGGTCATCTCGCCTATCTTGTCTTCGGTTTCTCGCACCACATAGGCCAGGTTTTTGCGTTCAAAGCTCATGCGGAACACGTTTTTCTGGCTGAACGATAGGCGGTCTTGTATGTCGTCAATCACCTGATGGGTGGCGGTGGCCGTGAGGGCCAGCACGGGGGCATCGGGCTTTAGGCGGCGTATGTCGGCAATGTGTAGGTATGAGGGGCGAAAGTCGTAGCCCCACTGACTGATGCAGTGGGCTTCGTCAACAGTGATGAAGCTCACTTTCATGTGCCCCAACTTGGTGATAAACAGGGGCGAGGCAATGCGCTCGGGCGACACATACAACAGTTTGGTGTCGCCCAAGATGCAGTTTTCAAGGGTGGTAACAATCTCGGGCCTACTCATGCCCGAATAGATGGCGGCAGCCATGATGCCACGGTTGCGCAGGTGCTGCACCTGGTCTTTCATTAAGGCTATAAGAGGGGTGATAACAATGCACACGCCCTCCTGGGCAAGGGCTGGCACCTGAAATGTTATCGACTTACCGCCGCCTGTGGGCATCAGTCCTAAGGTGTCTTTGCCACTGCCTATGCTTTCGACAATATCGCGCTGTATGCCGCGAAAATTGTCAAAACCCCAATATTGTTTTAGTATCTGAAGGTACTTGTCGGTCATGCCCTGTCCTGCCTTTTCTTGTGGCTCTGTCTTTTCTCGTAGCCCTGAGCACCAGTGGTGTCGGCGTGTGTCAGTCGAGCGTGCGTGTGGTGTCTTCGTCTTCGTCGGTGGGCCTGATATCTTCAATCTGCAGTTGCACCAGGTTACGCTTAAAAATGTTATCCTCCAGCGTATAGGCAATGTCGAAGCTTCGTTTCGACTTGATGTATCGTGCCGATGCACTCTGTCCGAAGGCAATGCCGTTTACCACGTTGCTCGATTTCGAGTCGACCAGCTCCAATTTGATATGTTCTTGCTCGCGTCCCACCACCTTGCTCGTGCCATAGTCGTACACACCCACGGTGCAGAACACGGGCTTCGGGTTGCAGGGTCCGAAGGGTGCAAAGCGCTTGAGGTCGTTGTGCAAACGTTTGGTTACATCTTTAAAATCGATGATAGCGTCGATGTCGAGCATGGCCTCGGTTTGTTCGGGCTGAATATGCTCATCGACGTAATGCTGAAAACGACGTCTGAACTCAGGAATATCGTCCCAGCGTAATGTGAGGCCTGCGGCATAGGTATGTCCGCCAAAGTTGATAAGAATGTCGCGACAGCTCTTGATGGCCGAATAGATGTCGAAGCCCGTAACGCTACGTGCCGACCCCGTGGCTATGTTGCCATCGCGGGTGAGCACCACCGTGGGGCGGAAATATATTTCGGTAAGACGTGAGGCCACAATGCCAATAACGCCCTTCTTCCAGTTTTCGTCGTACAGCACGATAGAGGTGTGGTGACGCTGACTTTCCAGGCGCGATACAATCTGGTTGGCCTCCTCTGTCATCTGCTTGTCGATATCTTTGCGCTGTTCGTTGTAGCCATCAATGTGCTTGGCTACCGTCAACGCATGGCTCAGGTCTTTCTCTACCAGCAGGTCAACACTCTCCTTGCCGTTGTCCATACGTCCTGAGGCGTTGATGCGTGGCCCTATCTTAAAGATAATGTCGCTCATGGCTATCTCTCTACCGTTCAGTCCGCACACGTCGATAATGGCCTTCAACCCCACGCTGGGGTTTTGGTTCAATATTTTCAAACCGTGAAAAGCCAGTATGCGGTTCTCTTCTACCACAGGCACAATGTCGGCGGCAATGCTCACGGCACAGAGGTCGAGCAGCGGTATGAGGCGTGAAAACGGTATACCGTTGTTCTTAGCAAAAGCCTGCATCAGCTTAAAGCCCACGCCACAGCCACACAGGTGCTTGAAGGGGTAACTGTCGTCGGCACGTTTGGGGTTAAGAATGGCCACAGCTGGCGGCAACACATCGTCGGGCACGTGGTGGTCGCAGATAATAAAGTCGATACCCAAACTCTTGGCATAGGCCACCTCTTCTACGGCCTTGATGCCGCAGTCGAGAATGATGATGAGCTTGATGCCGTTCTCGTGGGCATAGTCGATGCCTATCTTGCTCACGCCATATCCCTCGTTGTAACGATTAGGAATGTAATATTCGATATTCGAATAAAACTGCTGCAAGAATCTGTACACCAGCGCCACGGCCGTGCATCCATCAACGTCATAGTCGCCATACACCAAAATGCGCTCCTTACGCCCCATCGCGTCGTTCAGCCTGTCAACAGCCACGTCCATGTCTTTCATCAAGAACGGGTTGTTAAGGTCGGCCAGCTGTGGATGGAAGAAACGCTTTGCTCCGCTCTCGGTAGTGATGCCACGGCGTATCAGCAGATAGGCTAATATCTGATTGATATTTAGCTTCTCGCCCAGCTCCTTAGCAACCCTCTTTTCGTCGGATGTCGGTGGCTTGTAATTCCATTTGAAAAGCATTGATATATTGTTTTTATTTTATTTGGCTAATGCAAGGATGGGCAAAATAGCCCATAGAGTGGGGTGTAGTGTAGGTTTGCGATATGCACATATCGCTTTCAAAATTACAAAAATAATATTATATGACGAAATATTGAAGACACTTTTCATTGTTTGCACCTATAGAAAAAATGATAGCACCTCTCCAAATTTGTTCTTGACGATTATAAATGTGAGCGCTTGCAATGAAAACCCACAATCAGCAAGTCTTAATGGGCCGAAGAGTGTTTTGATGGGTAAAACATAAATTTATATACACCTATCTTATATTATATGTCTTACATATTGCCTTAGAAAGAACTGGTCAATAGAACTTGATATATATTAAGAAGAACAAGAATATGCATAATAATTGCATCAAAATTTTGTGGTTTCAAAAATAATCACTACCTTTGCACTCGCAATTCAGAAATGATTGATGATCGCGGAGTGGAGCAGTTGGTAGCTCGCCAGGCTCATAACCTGGAGGTCGCATGTTCGAGTCCTGCCTCCGCAACAATCAAGGTCGAAATCTCTTTTAAACAAAGGGTTTTCGGCCGTTTTTCGTTTATGGGCGTTGCGAATACTCGGACGGTATCTCGGACGCTCAATGTCTAATAACATTGGTTGTCATCCGACGAACAATGTAAAAAAATGTCTTTTCTTACTAAAAAAAACTTATCGCCGCGTAATATATTAGGATATACCCTTCCACGGCTACACACGGGTAAATCTTGGTATGTTGACTTTTACGCTTACGATCCGACTATTGACGGGCTTAAGCGCAAGAAACTAATGCTTGACAGATACCCTAAGAGCGAGCGCAGATACGTTGCTTCGGCGCTTATCGCTGATATCACGACAAGACTAAAGGGTGGCTGGAACCCATTTATAAATATTGATACATCTCGCAGCTACACCAAATGGGATGTCGTTGTGCAGCGATACATCGATTATCTCGTTGTCTCTGGTAATAAAGGTATCTTGAAGCAGAAGACTGCAACCGACTACCGTAGTCGTCTTGACATGTTTTTGAGCTACCTTGAAGAGTCGAAGGCTGGTATCAAGTACATTAACCAGTTCTCGCGTCCCTTGGTAGTCGACTATCTCGACTACATTGTATACGATAGAGAGCTCTCTGCTCGCACCCGCAATAATTATCGCACCTGGTTATCGACCTTTGCCACTTGGCTTGTCGATAGGCAGTACATATCAGACAACTTCATTGATAGCATAAAGTTGATGAAGGAGCAAGAAAAGTACCGTGACGCTTTGAGTGCTGATGATCTTCGCCGTTTGAAGGCGCACACCAGAGCTACTTGCCCACCTTTCTATCTTGCTTGCATGGTCGAATATTACACATTTATTCGCCCTGAAGAGTTACGGCACATCAAGGTTGGCGACATATCTGTTACGCGTCAGTGCATCACCATACCCGCTGAGGTATCAAAGAACAGGAGGGAGCAGAGCGTCGCCCTTAATGACACCCTCTTGCGTGAAATGATAGACCAGGACATCTTCTCGCACCCATCGCAAGACTACCTATTCGGTAAGGATCTCACTCCAGGTTCTCAGCAGATCGCTGTGAACCGCTTCAGGCAACAATGGGTAAGGGTGCGCAAAGCCCTTGGCTTTCCGCTCTCTTACCAGTTCTACTCTCTTAAGGACTCCGGTATTCGCGACCTCGCGAACGCCGAAGGCATTGTGGTCGCTCGCGATCAGGCGCGACACTCGGACATTTCTGTTACTAACAAGTATCTGAAATGTCCGAATGTCGCGCACGACACCACTAAGCATTTCGTTGGCGAGCTATAGAAGCTCGTAGAAATACCCTACTTTCAACTTGTCAACACCATCGCCCGACACCTCACATTCTATCTTCTTACATATGAACCTTCTGTTATTGAAGATATATATGCGTGAGGGGTCGGGTACCTCGTCAGTTAAGAACCGAATGCAAAAAAGGTTATTTTTATCAATTTCTACTTTTTTCTTGTTGGCCGTGCTCGTACCGAAAGTTATCCAATTACCCTCAGCGTCGCGCTGAGCCAGATGTGGTAGGTTATCGAGCGATAGCGAAGCGCTGTCGCCAGCTCCCACCCATTGTCCAAACATACGGCAGTCTGTCAATGTAACAGGGTAGCGTGCCTGCCTATTCTCTCCACTGGGGCTTGACGTGTATGGAAATGACTGCCCCAGCAAGATGTTAACAACGTTGACACCTTGAAACATCACCGACATTACACTACTATCATCCTCTTCATCCTTTTTTATCTCTTCTCCCATCATAGCATCTTGCACCGACACATAGACCTCGCCATCCTCGTCAACTGTATTCTGTGGCACCCCCTTAACACAAGGTGCCGATGGTATACATATATAATTGTTTGGCAATTTGTCCATGCTATCTTTGTCGCTTTCTCGGCGTTTGCGTTGATAGAAGGCGACAGGTGCGATGCGCAGCGATACACTATTATCACTATCTATCTCGCGGATGGCGGGATTAAAGAAGCCGCACATGACACATTTCTCGACCTTTTCGGTGTTCTCAGGGTCATCATTAACTGGCATGAGCGCATATATATAGAAAGTTTCTTTGACTTTGAAGATTGTGCTTCGTCGCTCGCTTGTTTTCATGGCAGCGGCCACCTTGTCACGTTCAGCACTTGATGCGCACTGTCGTATGGTGTAGTTCTGCAACACCTCTTGGCTCATATATTCGCGCCACTCCCTGTTAGGGGAGTCGGCAAACGAATATTCCACATTTGAGGTTGCGATGTTAACCAGCCCATCTTCATCATACTCGACGGTATATTCGTCGAGGGGCTCATAAGCCACCGCGTCATGGCTTGTCAGTTCATCCGTCGATAAGATGCTTACTGTTTTTTTTACCTCGTCGAAAACAAACGACGCGTTAAGAAATTTGCGCACCTCCTCGAGGAAGGTGTACACCGTCCAATGAGGTAGCGCATCGGCAATCTTCGTCGAGTAATTCGCGGATGCTATGAGTAGTCTGTTCCATGGCTCGCGATCAAAATCATTCTTCACCACCTGGTAGCCCTCATTTCTTAGCACCATCTTAAGAACGTATAAGAGGTAAGGCTGTACCGCCAGAGGAGGAAACATAACCTCTGTTTCGCGGTTGATGTCGTATCTCTTTCCCGACACCTTGATGTAACGAAATCGGTTGACGTATATTCCGTTCATGGTGCCCCCATAGGTCTCGTTATTGATGGGGTTGAACGCCGCCACACCCTGTTCACCCACGAAGTTACTTTTTGTTAGGTCGATGAATAACGGCGCTAAGGGGAAATCTGCTGGTATCGCATTACCGCCTACGATCATGCTATACACGCTTGCATCCAGCCCTCTATTGATGTAGACCGTAGGGTATTTTATCTTATCGATATAGTGGCTGTTGAAGTTGCTGTTGTACTTGACGCGCGATTTACCGCCCACTATCTGCAGTTTAACCGTTGTCTCGCTCACAGAGGTCACTAACCCCTTTCCTTTAAGGAACAGCCTATTGTCTACATACAGTTGACAAACTTCGAAGCCTTCTCGTCGCTTCTTAACGTCGAAGCGGTGGATATTGCCAAACAGCACCTGGTTAGCATGAATTGACATAGGAAACACTATATTATAAGTATATGTGCCAGAGTCTTCGACATACGGGTTCGCGTATGTCACCTTTATTTTTTCGGTCGTAGATGGGTAACCCTCCCGACCGTCGATAATACATTTTATCATTGTTTTGTTATATAAGATTATTATGTACGTGCCTGAAGACGACGGAAATCGTCGAGGTTCTTGGCTACCCCTTGTGGCCCATCGATGTAGACACGTGCGTCGATGCCGCTGGCCAGGATCATTGATAAGCGGTCGATGACGTCGCGCGCGTCGGCCATTGTCGCGTTGAGTTCAGTGTTATCATTGTTCACCGTCACAGATGGCGCCGACACCACTGTCGCACCACCTTGCCCCAGCGAGCGCGATATGTCGTTAGCTGTCAGCGTCGACACCGTGTTGTTGCGCTGTGCTTCGTCGATGAGTTGCAGTGCTGGCAAGATGTTAGCATTGTTCACCGCATTGTGGTTGGCCACGAATTCGCCTTCATGTACCACACCAGCCGCTCTGCGGTAGCGGCGGCCTCCTGTAAAGCCACCCTCATAATAGCCCGCCTCTTGCGCCTGTTGTTGTTTTTTAATCGTAGCTATTTGTATGGCGCCCGCTGCCAGAGCGATGCCCGCTGCGATGGGTGCCAGCACCATGTTGGCGGGGTAGGGGACGCCCGACATCGCTGACGCATAAGCCGCTATCGCTGACATGGCCGTTTGTGCCACTGCTTGTGCCACTTGCATGTTCGCTTGCTTGCGCGCATACTTCGTCTTAATCTTCGCTACTTCCTTCTCTTTTTTCTCCTCCAGTTTTTTTGCTTTAGCTGTGTTGTTGCCAGCGGCACTTATTAGCTTTTCGTATTTTTTCTCCGTCACCGTAACCTCATAGTCAGACTGCGCCGCATAGTAAGAAGAAAGGTTAGACATTATAGGAGAGATAGCATCCATTGCTGCTTGCATCTTGGCGACAAGACCCTCGCACATGGCCGCCGTAGCCTCTCCCATGGCCGCCATCGCCTCTTCGTGTGAGATGACGCCCTCCTTCTCCATCGACTTGATGTTTATCAGTGTTGATCGGTAAATGTCGAGGTCACCAGTTAGGTATGCGCCCACGTTAACGCCCTTTTCGTGCTTATCACTCACCGATGCTTGCGCCTGAGTAGATGCCGTGTTATATGCGTTATGAGCGTTACGTTTGAACACTTCGCCCTTGCTGTTATACATCTCATCATTTGCTTCCATCTCAGCGTAATGTTGTCTTATAGTACGCAGCATCTCTTGATATTCCTTCTCAGAGATAAGGCCCTTCTTATGCAGTGCCTCCAGCCCCATCAGGGCAATGCGCTCTTGCTCAGCATTATCAGCCCTTGCCCATTGCTCACGGTATCGCGACAGCAAATCTTGATATCTCTGTTCACTCTCCAGTTCATGTTCATGCTGCCGTTGTTTAATTTCTTCATCTATGTCGAGCCACTCTTGCGAGCCCTTCGTGTATAGCGACTGCTTCTTTTTCAGGTAGTCGATATCGTTGTCATACATGCGCTCATATAGCTCTATCTCGTTATGATAAAGCCCATCATTAAGCCTTTCCTTTTCGTAGGCCATTTGTAAGTCAACGGCACGGCTGGCATACTTCATCTCCAGCTCACGCTCGTTGATGCGCTGCATGTCATCCACATACTGCTTATCGAGCTCCGTCTTCTTACGGACGAGTTCTGCAGCTTCGTTCGACTCCTCGCCATACATAGCTATCTGAGCATCGAGCCCCTTCTGGCGTGCATCATATTGCATCTTCAGATAATCACGATAGGCGAGGTCTTCATCCTTATATCTGCGGTATATCTCAACCAGTTCAGCGCTGGTGATAGCCTTCTGTGCTTTCACCGCCTCGCGAAGATTTTTAGCCCTTAGCGCCTCTTGGCGCTTTTTCTCAGCCTCCGCCTTACGTGCAGCGATGGCCGCTTTACGTTCAGCTGCCGCCTCTTCTTTACGCTCATCATTTGATTTGTAATCACCATTATTTAACAGCCCGTTATTGCCATCACCTTTAGCCAGCGCTTCGCTGGCCTTGCGCGCTTCATGCAGGCGTTCATTCTCTGCCGCCATCTCAGCCTTATACTTCGCCAGCCACTCATCCTGTTGCTTCTGTATAGCCTGAATGTCGGCATATCTATTACGAATATAGTTTGTAATATCATTACGACTGTAGCCCTCCTTTTCGATCGTCGTTTTCTGTTGCCAGCCGACGGAGAAGCCACGAAGGCCGCTGCCGAACTGACCGCCATCGAAGCCCATCGATAGCGCGTTTTTCACCTTCTCGCCATAGTGAGCAATATTGTTGCCTAGCGCCTGGAACTGCGCGCGCCAGTTCTGCACCATCGAGCCCCACCAGCTATTCATATATTCCTCGTTGACATCCTGCTTCTTGCGCTCCAGCTCTTCTACTTTCGACAGGTACACGCGAGCCTTCGCCTGGCTAAGTATGCTATCCGTCAAATTGTCGACCGCTTTGCGCGCCTCTACCGAGTTGATGTTCTCCATTGTGAGACTTTGCAGGTATTCAGGGTATAAGTTCTGCAGCTTTTTCAGCGCCTCGTGCCGCGCCCCATCAGACGCCGATTTGTCGCGCACCAGGCTCACCAGCGTCGACAGTTCAGATATCTCTGAACGGCAATTCGCTGCTGCCTCGGCGTTCGCTTTATTCAGCTCAATCTGTTTTCTCGTTGCCTCGTCAACACGCTTAGAGAAGGCGATGATAGCAGTTGTCACCGCTATCATGGCCGTTAGCGCTGCGGCGTAAGGGTTCGCTTTAATTACATTGTTCCATAGTTCTTGTGCCGCCGTGGCCAATGATATCTGTCTTGTGCCCGCCATCACCGCTATATTATACGCCTTCTGTGCCGATGTAGCCAGTCCTGTATATATAGCCTTCAGCTTCTCGGTTGCGATTTTTTTTAGCGTCAAAAGGTTGTGAGCCTTCTCTGCTATGGTAGCCGCTTTAACTGCCACCGTATAAGCAACGATACCTGTCGTTGCGACCACCAGCGCCTTCCAATATTTAAGTGTGAAGCTGGTGATGGCCGTTAGCGCCTTCACCATCAAGCTGCCCGCGCTTATCGTATATTTAACTACTGGCAGTAGTCGCTCACCGAGCTCTATGCTTAGCTCTGAAAAACGTTTTTTTGCTTTGTCGACGTCCGCTTGAATAGTATTGTTTTGAACATCGAATTCTTCGATAACAGAAGTTGCCTCGCGATACGCTTCAGTAGCTAACTGTTGGCGGTCACGGATATCATCTATCTTGTCGACCATTGTAGAGAGCACCCCCACGGCACGTGTACCATCGAGGCCCATATCGCTGAACATTTTGCCCAGCTGGTCGAAGCCACCCTTCGACTTTAGGTTCTCCATCAGCACCAGCACCGCTTGGTTGATGTCAGTTTTAACCAGGTTAGAGAACGACTTTAAGTCCATGCCCGCCATCTTAGCGAACGTCTTAGTGTCTACCGACATTTTTGTAAGGAGCTGTGAGAAGGCTGTTGCCGCCATCTCATCCTTCTGCATATTCTCGTCTAGCACGGCAGCAAAGCCCATAATCTGCGCTTGTGTAAGCCCTACTTGCTTGCCTACGCCCGCTACGCGCGCTGTAAATTCGACGAGATAGCCAGCACTCGCCGACGAGTTCTGCGCCAGTTCGTTGATGGCCGAGCCTGTTGCCAGCATTGCGCCTCGAAGTCCCAGTCGGTCATCTTCTCCGAACGCCATTGCCAGTTTGCCCACCTTATCGATTGCCCCTTTGCCGAGGTCATCGCCCAGTGCCACCCCTATTTTATCGGCGGCATCGATGAATTCCTCTATTTGGTCTTTTGATGTGATACCGAGCCTACCTGCCGACTCCGCGAGCATGTTGAGCTGCTGTCGACTTGTGCGTGTGTCCATCTTCTTGAAGTCCTCATTCATCTCGACAACCTCCTCCATGGTCTGGCCTGTATATTTGCGCACGTTGTTCATCTCTTGGTCCATCTCCGTGAAGGCGTTCACGCACTGTCGTATGGTGTACGACAGACCTGTTATCGATGCCACCACCTGTGTTATGACGCCGATATTATTATTCATCGCGTTGGTCACGCGACTAAACAGCGATGTCGACTCTCGCTGTTCATTGTTGACCGCCTCTATTTGAGCTTTTAGCTGTTTAGCCTTGTTGTTGAGAGCGTCAAAAGCCTTGGTGCCCTGCTTGGTATCAAGTAGGCGCTCGTTGACAATCTTCAACGAGTATTGGAGGTCGCGTAATGATGCCCCACTGATATTCTTGAGCGTGGCATCTATCAACTTATTTTCTCGTGCGAGGTCAGCAGCTGAGTGTCGTGCTGCCGCCATCTCCTGGTCATACTTGTTGATAGCGATGTTCGCCACCTTCTGAGCATCGCTCACCTCTTGTATGCGCGCCTTTATGCGCTGGAGGTTCTCTGAGGCCACGCGGAACGCATCAGTATCAGGTTTGATGTCGGCAATCTCTTTCTGCAGCGTCTCTGCCGCCGCTGTTAACTCGTTCATCGACGCGCCGTTGATGTTGCCCAGCACCCGTTGTAGGTTGGTGCTGGCGTTGTTAAGCTCCTGCATCTCCCTCTTCGACTGCACTGTCGAATCTTTTAGCTCGTCGATGCGATCTTTACATCTCTGCAGAACCTGGTTGAGCGCATGATAGTCGTCTTGCTTCGTCACCTGCTTCATGGCGCGTCGCACCTCACGTGCCGCCTTTTCGATGTCGCCCAGCGACGCTGTCGACAAGTTATTAATCGTATCGATTGTTTTGCTCACGCTGGCGCCATACGCCTTCAGGCTTGCCTCTGCAGCCTTTATCTCCTTGTTAAACTTGTTAACATCCTTAGCTGTTGAACCAGGATCGCGCAGTGCATCCGCCTTTTTACGCTTTAGCTCGTCAAGTTGCCGCTTTAGCGCCTCCATCTCGTTCTTCGCCTCTTGCGCGTTAAGGCGTATGATGGTCTCAAAAGTATTGCTATTGTTTGCCATAATAAAAAAAGTGCTACCAATGGTTGATGACCAAAGGTAGCACCTATTTATAATGAGTAAAAATACTCTTACGCCTATCTCTTGCGGTGTATGAGCCAGAGCACGAAGGCGATGTCTTTCAGCATGAGTGCTGAAGCTATAATGTAGTGCTCATCATGCTGAGTTTACTTGCCATATCATTGAGGGCAAAGCGCAGCGTTTTTATTTCATCTTCTGTAAATTGTGATGGTTTGCCGTTCACTATATTGCCATTGAGCTTATGGGCGAGCCATGAACGCGACTTCTTGAAATATGTCTTTGCAATGTAAGCCATTGATATCATATCTGTTATTTCGCCCAGGCGCTCGGCCATACGTTGTTCTTGCACCTCGTTGGCAGTGGTTGTTATGAGGCCCTCAAGAGCTTCTGTAAAGGCCTTTTCATTCTCATTTCTTAGCGCAGTCATTTCTGCATCCACAGCAGCACGTTCCTCATCTGTTTTTGCCAAGCGATTGCGCTCAGCAAGCTCTTTAATTCTTTTCTCGTAATCTATCATAATATTTATATCTCTTAAAAGCCTCGATACCGAAGTACCGAGGCCAGTGTCAAAATAAACAAGTATTTATAACTTGTCGGCCGTCATTCTCAGACGGTTTGCTATATCTACGAGAGCACCTTTCAGACGTTCGCGGTCAACATCGCTAAAATCATCGGGCTTTCCGTTGTTGCGTCCGCTAAACTTGTGATAAAGCCAACTCCGAGATTTACCAAAATAGTTTTGTGCAAGATAGGCCCAGTTTATATCCTCATATACATCACTCAGAACCTGACGCACCGTTGTCTGTTGTTTTGTTATAGCATATTCCATATTTATATTATTTTTATGCCCTCCCCCGAAAGGGAGGGCTTTTGATTATTCATTTTCCATCAGTTCGTAAACTAAATCCATAATGTAGATTTCAAGTTCTCGTGCACCGTTGGGATAGGCTTTTCTGTAATTTCTGATAGCCTCAATCAGTTCTTGTTCTTTTTCTGAGTATTTCATAACTTATTTATTTTGACACTACAAAGATAATCATCTTTTGCGTATTGTGCAAGCTTTTTGTGTTAAAAAATCACCGAATGGGTATTTTTAACACTTGTATAAAAACAAAACCCTTCCCTACCCATCACGGGCCAGAAAGGGCAACAAGAACAAATCAAATAACCCTTTTCAATCATTTACCTCATTATACTTACTCCTTCTCTGGCGCAGTCGCACAGCAACATAAAGAACGAAAATAATAGCAACCAGTCCACCAAGCGCTCCCATAACCTGTTTCAACGGACGCTCCACCGAGCGCTCCCACCACGACAGCTTGCGCTCCACCGCCACAGGCACACGCACCGTGTCTACACGCACAGCGCTCTTATACACCGTGTCTACACGCACCTTCGTCCTGTCACGCCACCGCCACACCTCGCGTGTCTTATATACGGTGTCGCCAGCACGAAAGATGCTCACCAGCACCGAGTCCTTAACCAGCACCGTGTCGCGCACCATGTTCATTCTATACACCGTGTCTGTTATAAGTGTGCTGCTGGGTATGTATTGTTGTTTAGAGCAGCTGGACATCATGGCTATTACAACACATAAGAGTGTCCCCCATAACATGCCTATGCAGCAACCTATGACATTACGAATCATATTCTCGATGATATTTTGATTGTCACCCTCTTTCATTTCACACCTCCTCTGTTGGCTCATCTGACATCAGGCGTACATTGCTGATAGTCACACTTTGTCTCGCCTGTAGTTCAAGTGCCTCGATACGTTTTGTAAGGTCAGCGATAACCTCTTGCACACTTAGGCTGTTATCTTCATCGTTAAAATATCCTTGATAACCACCTACGCCAACCAGGTATTTGTAACCGAATTTTTTGTCGGAATGATCCCAACCTATCTCAGAACCTAAACTTTTACCAACAGTAATCTCAGTGAATCTTGGACCATTCGTTTTACCACCACCTACGGCGAATATAACATTATCGCCTGCGATAGCATCTCTACCAACAATACATCCACCATCAGAACCTATATCTACGTTATAACCAAGTGCTACGCTACCATAACCTCTAGCATGGACTTGATACCCAAGCGCGATAGAATGATCATATAGAGCACGACTCTTAAAACCTCCCGAAATAGAATAATCCCCTTTAGGCCAGCAATCACTACCAACAGACAGACCATTGTAGCCCATATGATTAGCATAAATTGGTAGCATCCACCCCTTAATGAACGCGCCGCGTCCATTATACCCTTTGGCAAACACTGCGTTGTCTTCAATCTTTTTTATAACCATCTCCTCTGTTATCATAGGAGCCTGTATGATGATGGCCGTGTCCATCTCTACGCTATTTTCGCCTTCATCGTTCGTCGTCATGTCGCTATCGGCCATAGCGTTGTTATCGACGATGTTTAGCTGTTCATATTCACAGCTTCGCCAAGCGGCATCGAAAAGGCGGCCTTTCACCTCGAGTGCGAATTTGCCGAGAGGTAGCGCTGTGCCATTCACCGTAGCCAGCAGCATACTGTCGTCTTTGACGGCTATCTGCCAAGTCAAATCTATATATTTATACGCGTTCACCAGCCGCACGGCGATGTCGGTGCATGCTGGGAGAGGGAAAGTTTTCATGTCCCCATCGACCATTTTGCGCACAGGTATGCGCATTGTGAAGTCGTTACCCTTTACTATATTTTTCATTGTTTTACAGTTTATGTTACTATATTATTTGACCCACTGTGCCGCTTCCCACTCGCGTCTCTTGACGAGGCCATCAAGTTTGCGGCCGTTAGCGTATACCCATTTGCGCAGCTCCGTGCAGATGGCTTTGTCACTCGCGCCACCGCGTATGAGCCGCAGAAGCGTGCTCTTTTTGAGGTTGCCGATGCCAGCATTAAATGCGAAGTCAACGATAGCGTCGAAGCGCCCCTGCGTATTGAGCTGCCTGATGCCATTGCAGAAGGCGACTGCAGGTGCGAGGTCATCAGTCAGCCACCTCTCTGCCGTTGCCTCGTCACAGGTTGTCGCCTTCGTGACCCCTTTAGTGTGTCCCCACCCACAGGTGAGGACACCAGCGGGGCATCGGTACGCTTTCTTGCTGAAGCTCTCACATCTCTTTATGTGTGAGCGTAGGTTTTCACTCGCTTGTCTTTCCATTATCGCCACCCCCTCTCTTTTGATCTTGCTTCTCGTCCTTCTGTTTCTCCACATGCTTATCATATTGCGCCATTAGCGCATCGATATTGGTAGGCATCATCTTTCGCCATTCGCATCTAACAAATAAGTACAGCACCCATAACATTTTGTTGTTAGGATAGGCTTTAACCAGGTTTTTCAGTGCGTTCTGTAGGTATATATAGAACGCTGTATATGTTAATGTCTTTACAGGATAGAGGCTTTCAGACACGTCACCACACAGGAACATGACTGCCCTTATAAGTTCGATGACCGTCAATATGACCCCGAATTCGATGATCGCTCGTAAGAACTTGTCCCATGAGAAGTTTCTGCATCTGATCACGCTAACGCCATCTGCGCGCATACCCGCCCATACGTTAAACATACATCCAAGTGTTAGTGCGGCGAGGAACGAGCCCGTCGGCGCCACTATTGCCAATATCGTTGAAGTGAGCAGTGTCCACATTAGGCGCACCTGCTCTTGCATCATACCGTTTATCATACCAAATTTACTTATTTGTTTATATTAGCCACAGGCATGCGGCGAGCCCTAACACACAGCCCATACAGTCGAAAAGTAGGTCTATACCGTCGAACCCGCCACCATAATTCTCATCACCCCGTTCTTTTAGAACGCCAAAGAAGAAAACGATAACAGCGCTCACTGTCGCCGCTACCCACACCTCGATGCTCGTCTTAAGGCGCTGCAGTATCAATGCTCCTACCACTGTCGCTGCAACACTCAGAAACAGGTGCACAAGTCTGTCTGCACCTATGAAGGCTACCGCCTTCTGATAGGCGTTGTAGACCTTTTGTATTGTTTTTCTTATATATTCAGCCATTGTTTTATTAAAGTCTGTTAAACATCTGAATATTATATCATTAGCTTTATCTATGCTCACTTATATTTGATACCTTTGCGTTAAAGGCTGCCAGACGGATACGAGGCCGGCGAGGTTTTGATTGCCAAGAGCGAATTGTCTGGCGGTCTTTTTTTAATCTATATAAAGATAACCATTATACCCAAACCTTAAATAGAAGTTAAACCATTCTGTT
>ERZ1026846.599-NODE-599-length-27219-cov-10.745877_pt1 | contig 27219 bp, 17 predicted proteins | sample MGYA00380153_ERZ1026846 | MGnify/ENA primary metagenome ERZ1026846 (study PRJEB33269, sample SAMEA4719789) | human gut metagenome | biome: human-associated habitat; feature: organic feature; material: feces | place: Cameroon | collected 2013-10 ...
ATCGGCCGCGCCGACTGGAACGACTGCCTGAACCTGAACTGCTTCTCCGAGCACCCCGGCGAGAGCTTTCAGATCACCGGCCCCAGCGAAGGCCCGGTGGCCGAAAGCGTTTTCATCGCAGGCATGTTCGTCAAGTACGGCAGCGAGTACGCCGACCTGTGCGACCACCGCAGCCTCCCGGAGGAGGCCGCCGAGGCCCGCGCCGCCATCGCGGAAGTCGAGCAGGCCGCTCTGACCGCCGGCTGGGACGGTGCCTGGTTCCGCCGCGCCTACGATGCCTTCGGCCAGCCCATCGGCAGCAAGGAATGCGACGAGGGCCAGATCTTCATTGAGCCGCAGGGCATGTGCGTCATGGCGGGCATCGGCAAAACGACCGGTCAGGCCGAGCAGGCGCTGAGGAGCGTGGAAGAGCGGCTCGACACCCGGTACGGCGTCGTGCTGCTCCAGCCCGCCTACACCACCTACCGCCTCAACCTCGGCGAGATCTCCAGCTACCCTCCGGGATACAAGGAGAACGCCGGCATCTTCTGCCACAACAATCCGTGGATCAGCTGCGCCGAGACCGTGCTTGGCCACGGCGACCGCGCCTTTGAGGTCTACAAGAAGACCTGCCCCGCCTACATCGAGGACATCTCCGAGATCCACCGCACCGAGCCGTATGTCTACAGCCAGATGGTCGCCGGCATCGACGCCCCGACCTTCGGCGAGGCAAAGAACAGCTGGCTGACCGGCACCGCCGCCTGGACCTTCTTCAATGTCAGCCAGTGCATCCTCGGTGTGCAGCCCACGCTGGACGGCCTGAAGATCGACCCCTGTATCCCCCACACACTGTCCGGCTTCACCGTCACCCGCCGCTACCGCGGGGCCGTGTACCACATCCGGGTCGAGAACCCCGACGCCGTGCAGAAGGGCGTGAAGCGCGTCACCGTCAACGGTGCTCCCATCCCCGGCAATGTACTCCCCATCGCCGCCCCCGGCGAGACCGTGGAAGTCACGGTGGTCATGGGCTGAACTCTAAAATTCTCCTTTATCACATAAAATCCGGAACCCCCGGCTCTGCATCACACAGGGCCGGGGGTTCCGGGTTTGTTTGGTTTGTTTTTGGAAATTCAGAGTTTAGAATCTGGCGTATTTGTTGATGTCCGACGGCTGGCAGTTGAAGTGCTTCGGGGCGTTGTAGAGTTCCCGGTTTGTGCCGTTTTCGGCATAACCTGCAATGCTCATGCTGTTCCACCGGGCTTCGCTTCCGCCATAGCAGATCTCTATAATTTTGCAATACTGGAACATACAGCTTTCAATGCGCATCAGGCTGCGCGGAATATAGACACATTCCAGTGCTGAGCAACCACTAAACGTGTACGTTCCAGTGCTGGTAAGGCCCTCTGGCAACACTATTTTGTGAAGCGTCACGCAGTTTGTGAACGCGCCACTTCCAAGAGTTTTTAAGTTCTTGGGCAGCGTTATTTTTGCCAATGAGGTATTATTGTAAAACACACTTGCTCCAATCGTACTGATGCTGTCCGGTAAGGTAACGTCTTTCAGACTCTTGCAGCCAGAAAACACACCGTCCCCAATTGTCTTTAAGCCATTGGGCAGAACGATTTTTTCCAGTGCCGTACAATCACTGAAAGCCCACCCGTCAATATTCAGGACCCCATCCGGAATGTTCACGCTTGCCAGCGAAGTGCAACCCGAAAACAGGTTACTTGAAATCTTGCTCAGTCCATTCGGCAGAACAATACTTCCCAGTGACTTACACTTCTCGAACGTAGAATATCCAATGCTCGTCATCTCACGAGGCAGGCTGATATTGGCCAAAGATGTGCACCCACTGAACACGAAATTGCCCAGAATGTTCAAATCACTGGGTAAGGAGATACTAGTCAGTGCGGTGCATCCGCTGAACACGTTGTTGCCCAAAATACTCAAATTATTTGGCAAGGATACACTGGTCAGTGCAATACAACTCTGGAAAGTACTATCCTTCAGTTCCGTCACATTCTTCGGGATCGTGATCGACCTCAAAGCCGTGCATCCTTTAAATACACCGCTGTCCATATTGGTGATTGTTTCCGGAAGCGCAATTTCCCTCAGAGACGTACAACCCTCGAACGCACTGTATCCAATGCTCCGAAGTGACTTGGGGAGCGTTACATTTTTCAGCTGTTTGCAATCTTCGAACATCGTATTAGGCAGTTCCGACATTATTCCTTCGATTTGCACCGTTTGCAAGTTGGTGCAGTTATAAAATACACCGTTTCCTGCCTTTGCAATGCCTAAAATCTGTACCGTCCGGAGTTGCTTGTTATCTCTAAATGCCCAAGTACCAACGTTCGTTACACTCTTCGGAAGCGTTAACTCAATGATGCCGGCTTCTTCAAATGCCAGATTATCAATCGTCTGCAATCCTTCCGGGAAACTGACTGCGGACAAATTTTTGCACGTAGAAAAAGCTCTTACACCAATCGACTTTACAGTATCCGGAATGACCACGCTCGTGATGTTGTTATTATCCCTAAAGCAGTTTTCGCCAATAGCTGTCACCGTCAGCTTTTTCTCTCCCACCTTGCGCGGAATGGTGACTGCACCAGAAGGCACCTTTTCGCCGGACTTGTTATAGCCGGTCAGAGTCGCAGTGCCATTGCCGTTGTCCTTGTAGGTCCACTCGATGCCATCGCTGGGTTCATCCGGTTCCGTAGGCGTTTCCGGTTCAGACGGTGCCGGTTGTTCCGGCTCTGTGGGATTTGGCGTCGGTTTTTCCGGCTCGGTAGGAGTCGGCTTTTCCGGTTCTGTCGGAGTCGTGACCGTTCCACCGCCCATCGTGTTGTTGTCCGGGTTGGACGGAGCCGGAGCTTCGCCGCCGCCCGCACAGGCCGTCAGAAGCACCGCTGCCAGCACAGCCGCTGTCACTCCACGCAAGATTTTCTTTTTCAACCGCATAGAAATCACTCCTTCGTTTGTTTTCCAAAGCGATAGTTTAACTGTATAGACTTTTTATGTCTATTTAGTTTATTCGATTATAGCATACTCCACTCTATACTGCAAGAAAATAATAAACTCCATGGTCAAAAGTTAAACCATGTAGACAAAGAGGAAATCTATGGACTATGCCGCTATAGGAAAACGAATCCGTGCACATCGGAAGCGTCTGAATTTATCGCAAGAAGCATTAGCCGAAATGGTCAACATCTCAACCGTTCATATGAGCCACATCGAAACGGGATATACGAAGCTCAGTCTCCCTGTTCTGGTGGACCTCGCCTGCGCACTGGGTGTACGAACAGACGACTTGATTTTTGATAAAGATGCTCTTGGCAAAACCGAATTGCTGGAAGAGATCACGCTGGAACTACAGGATTGCTCTAATGCCCAGCTTCTTGCCTTGCGACAAATTTTATCCAGCTCCAAAGATGCCATTTTCAAATATCTATAGCCGTTTGCATTTTTTATGTATCAGAAGCATCCGCACCCTCCCCATCGCCGCCCCCGGCGAGACCGTGGAAGTCACGGTGGTCATGGGATAATTTTTGGATAGACAAACCCCCGGCCAGAGACTCAAACCTCTCTGGCCGGGGGTTATTTTTTGCTCTGCAAGCGGGAAACGATCGAAGTGCATCCCGCTTCACTCTTCATCCAGCGCCCAATGATAGGCACACCGCACGGCCTTATTCCAGCCCTTGATGCGTCTGGTGCGCTCCTCGGCCGAGATATCCGGCAGGAAGGTGCGGTCCACCGACCAATTCCGGACCACCTCGTCGGTGGACTGCCAGTAGCCCACGGCAAGGCCTGCAAGGTAGGCCGCGCCGAGGGCGGTCGTTTCGACGCAGCAGGGGCGCTCCACCGGCAGGCTGCTGATGTCGGCCATGGTCTGCATGAGGTAGTTGTTGGCGCAGGCGCCGCCGTCCACCTTCAGGGCCTTCATGGCGATGCCGGAGTCGGCCTCCATGGCGTGGAGGACATCGTTCACCTGATAACACAGGCTGTCCAGCGTGGCGCGGATGATGTGATTTTTGTTGCAGCCGCGGGTCAGGCCCACGATGGTTCCGCGGGCGTACTGATCCCAGTGGGGCGCACCGAGACCGGTGAAGGCTGGCACCACGTAACAGCCGTTGGTGTCCTGCACCTTCCGGGCCATATACTCGGAGTCGCGGGCCTCTTCCAGCAGCCGCAGCTCGTCCCGCAGCCACTGGATGGCCGCACCGGCCACGAAGATGGAACCTTCCAGCGCATAATTCACGCTTTTTCCGCTGCTGCACGCAATGGTCGTGACAAGGCCGTTTTTCGAGACGACCGGCGTTTTGCCGGTGTTCATCAGCAGAAAGCCGCCGGTGCCGAAGGTGTTCTTCGCCTCACCCGCCGAAAAGCAGGTCTGCCCGAAGAGCGCGGCCTGCTGGTCGCCCGCTGCGCCTGCAATTTTGATGCCCGAACCAAAGTGCATCGGGTCAGCCTCCGCGTAGAAGCAGCTGGACGGCATGGGCGTAGGCAGCATACAGCGCGGGATATTCAGCTCCCGCAGAATGTCCTCATCCCACTCCAGCGTGTGGATGTTGAACAGCATCGTGCGGCTGGCGTTGGTGTAGTCGGTCACATGGACCCGGCCGCAGGTCAGCTTCCAGATGAGCCAAGTCTCCACCGTGCCGAACAGCAGCCGCCCGGCCTCGGCCTTTTCCCGCGCGCCGGGCACGTTGTCCAGGATCCATTTCAGTTTGGTGGCGGAGAAGTATGCGTCAATGACCAGACCCGTCTTTGCCCGGAAGGTCTCGGTCAGGCCCCGCGCCTTGAGTTCGTCGCAGTAGGCGCTGGTGCGGCGGCACTGCCAGACGATGGCATGATAGACCGGCTCCCCGGTCTCACGGTCCCAGACGATGGTGGTCTCGCGCTGGTTCGTGATGCCGATGGCCGCGATGTCCGACGCGCTGGCCCCGATCTGGTTCATGGCCGAGAGCGCCACGCCCAGCTGCGTGGTCCAGATCTCGTTTGCGTCATGCTCCACCCAGCCCGGCTTCGGGAAATACTGGGTGAACTCTTTTTGAGCCACGCTGCACATCTCGCCCGCCTTGTTGAACAGGATGCAGCGGTTCGAGGTCGTCCCAGCATCCAGCGCCATGATATAGTTCATATCCACGTTCCTTTCTTACACTGCATCCCTTGGGCTTCCTGGTCGTGTCTGTGTGGTTGTATTATAACGCACCATCCGCGCGATTGCAACGCATCTGAACCCGCTCTGCAAAATCTTCAAATTTTGTATTGACAACTTGCTGTTGTTGATTTATACTGATTTCACACGCAAACGCAGCCATTTCACAACCAAAAGGAGGCGAAGTGAATGGATCGTTCCCCCTAGCGCCGTTTTCCCTGCACAGGGCAGCGTTCTGCTTTTTCCTGTTCCTGCTTGCACTCGATTCACTTTACAGATGGGAGGTTTTCTATGATCGAACAACAAATCACGCTCTGCTCCAACGGCCGCGCCGTCCTTTCGGGCTATTCCGGCGGGCTGCTGCTTGGCTACGCGCACAACACCGGCGTCTATCGGCTGCGGGTCGTCTGCTCCGGCGAGTGGGACGGCACCACCGTTGTGGCGTTCTGGCATCTGCCCGGTCCGGCCGGGCCGCTGACCACCCTTGTGGCCGACGGAGCCGTCGAAGTGCCCGCCCTCGTCACCGCGCAGGGCGGCAGCGGGACCGTCACCTTTGAAGGCTCCGACGGCACCCGCACCGTGACCAGCGCCAGCGTTCCCTACAGGGTGCTGAGCAACTCTGGCACCACGGACCCAACCCTGCCCGAACCGGGCACCCCGGCGTGGCAGCAGTTTTTGCAGCAGGTCAAGCGAGAGCTTCGCAACGCCGCATCCGGCCTGTCCGACGAGGAGCGCGGGCTCATCCTTGCGCTGTTCCGCCACGCCGTCTACGACAACGGCGAGATGCTGCCCCACTACAACGCACTGGCTGCACTCTGGAGCGGCAGCAGCCTGCCCGATGTCCCGCCCACGCCCAGCCAACCGGACACACCAGATCCCCCCAACAACGACTTGCCGACGCCGCGGTATAAGCTGGCAGCTCCGAAGACCTTTGTACCGGCCAACAAAGAATGGATCGACACCGGGATCAAGCCGTTCGCAGCCATCGACACCGGCATGAATCTGACGGTGTACGCAACCTTTACGGTGGCTGACAGTACAGTTAATACGGTGACAACTTTGCTTGATTGCTTCAGCGATATCACCAACGATCAAAGAGGCATCATAGTTTCAACATGGACCAACGGAACCGTGGGCATGAACATGTTCACCTACGGCAGTCACTTTGTCAAGATCGAATCCGGGAAGAAACTGAAGTTTCTGCTCCAGATCAAGGGAACGCAGTTCCGGTTCCTGTCGTACGGTTCCCTGACCGAGTGGAAGAACATCCCGAACTATGCCGCGAACAAGACCGTGGATCGTTCGCTGATCCTTGGTGCTTCGTGGACCGCCGCCTCAGGCGAAACTACGGACGGCAAGGCACGTTTCTTCAATGGCACGGTGTACGACTTCCAGGTATTCGACACGGCGCTGACCGACGCACAGATCACGACCCTGATGGAGGCAAACTGATATGGTATACGACCTGAATGGCACCACCCTGAGCACAGGCGGCGGCAGCGGAATGCTGAACGTGCTGGACTACGGCTTCAAAGGGGACGGCACCACCGACAACCTGGCCGCGTTCAACGCGCTCATCGCCGCGCACCCGGCCGAGACGCTGTTTTTCCCGAAGGGCGTCTATGCCTTTTCCGGCAAGCTGGTATTCGACCAGTGCTACATGGAACTGGACAACGCCGAGCTGAAATGCACGGCCAGCACCAAGGTGGACCGGTTCATCGAGATCCGCGGCAAGATGTACCCGCCCGAAACGCCCCAGCAGGACATGTTCATCCGGGGCAACGGCAAGGTCAACGCGAACTTCAAGGCAGACGACTGCATCGCCGTGGCACGGCAGAAATGCACCCTGCTGGACCATATCTCCATCCAGAACTTCCAGCGGTACGGCATCTGCGGCAAGTTCAACGACTCGTCTATGACCACCGGCGATGGTCAGACGGAAGCGAACCTCTCGTATGAGCTGATGGTGCGCAACTGCATGATCGAGTCTTCGCTGGACTACCCGAACGCCGTGGGCATTTATGACACCGGCGATTCGATGTACAGCGACACCGTCATCCTGAACGTGAAGACGGCGCTCTCGTGCAACGGCAGCAGCATCTTCCACAACATTCACGCCTGGTGCTTCGATTTCAACTACAGCGACAACGACACCAAAAAGGCCCTGTTGGAGAACACCGTCTTCGCATACATCCGGGGCAACGGCACCCGCTTCTCGGACTGCTACATCGACACCTACCAGAAGGGGTTCCAGTTCGGCTCCGGCCAGTATGTCGTTTACATCACGAATCTCAAATGGTACGTCGCTTCCAATACCTGGCCCACCGGCCTGACGGCCTACGTCTTCCCGGCCAGCCCCGCAGGCAAGACGATGTACAAGGTCTTCAATGCGGACATCAACGGTTCGGGCGTGACCAAGTTCAGCGATGTGGACCTGAGCAAGCAGACGAACTGCCGCTGGTACGGCATCGTGCACAACCTGAGCGACGCGCCGAGCACGCTGCAATAAATTTTTGAACGCACTTTACGATCTTTGACCGAATATCCACCCCTGACGAACCGTGGGCGCGGAAGATGCCATTCCGCCGCCCACGGTTTTTTGCGGTTTCGGGCCGTTTGCCCCGCCAAATTGCGATGATTTTGTGAATACATATTGCAGAAAAAGAGGGATGATGCTATTATTAAACTGTTTATATATACCTATTATATGGGAATCCTCCGATTCTACTTTTCGCAACGAAAGGCTGGACCCTGTGAAGCTCTTATTCGTCAATAAATTTCTCTACCCCCGCGGCGGTGCAGAGACCTATTTCCTCAAGATCGGCGAGGAGCTGACCCGCCGGGGCCACGAGGTCGAATATTTCGGCATGTACGACGAAAAGAACACCGTCGGCAATGCCCTGCACCTCGCCACCACCAATATGGACTTCCACAACGCCGGGCCGGAAAAGCTGCTCTACCCCTTCCGCATCCTCTACTCGTTTGAGGCAAAACGGAAGCTGAAGCAGGTCATCGGGCAGTTCCAGCCCGACCTCATCCATTTCAACAACATCAATTTCCAGCTGACGCCCTCGGTCATCTGCGCCGGAGCGGAATGCGGAGTGCCCATGGTGCAGACGGTGCACGATGTGCAGATGCTCTGCCCTAACCACATGATGATGGAGTTCAACTCCAAAAAGCTCTGCGAAGCCTGCATGGGCAAAAAAAGCAAGTGGCCCTGCGTGAAAAAGCGCTGCATCCACGGTTCGCTGCCCAAGAGCCTCATTGGTGCCGTGGAGGGCACCCTTTACGAGTGCAATCACGTCTATGACAAGATCGACCGCTTCATCTGCCCCAGTGCGTTTCTGGAGAAGAAGCTCCTCACCGTCCCCCGCTTCCGGGGCAAGACGGTGATGCTGCACAACTTTCTGAGCCGGGTCGCTGCGGCTGCCCCTGCCGAAAAGGGAGATTACGTCCTCTACTTCGGCCGCCTCTCGGAGGAAAAGGGCATCGACCGCATCCTCGAAGCCTGCAAGCTGCTGCCGGACATTCCCTTCGTCATCGCGGGCAGCGGCCCCATGGAGGATCTGTGCAAAAACTGCACCCTGCCCAATGTGAAGTACGTCGGCTTCCAGACCGGCAAAGCGCTCGAAGACCTCGTAGCCGGGGCGCTGTTCACCCTGCACCTGTCCATCTGGTACGAAAACTGCCCGCTGGCTCTGCTGGAATCCCAGTCCCTCGGCACCCCGGTGCTCTGCAACCGGATCGGCGGCATCCCGGAACTGGTGGAAGAGGGCCGCACCGGCATCCTGAACGACACCTTCACCCCGGCCGCCTACGCAGAAAAGATCCGGGCACTCTATGCAGACAAGCCCCTGCTGGCCGAGATGTCGGCCCACTGCATCCAGAAGAAAGACCGCATGATGACGCTGGAACGCTACTGCGACCAGCTGCTGGCCCTGTATGACGATGTGGTGAAGAACGCCTGATGAATCGGAATTTTTTCTGTATTATCAACCGAATGTAAAGGAACGACGTCTATGAACGATCTGCTGCGAAAGACCCGGCGCGCCTTCCATCTGCTGCGGGAACTCCTGAAATACGAGACTGCCACCTGCTGTGCTGCCGTTCTGAAGTGCTGGAACAAGGATTACCGGCATGTCTGGCTCGTCTCTGAGCGGGGCCGCGAAGCGCGGGACAATGGCTACCACATCTTTGCCTACCTGAACCGGGAGCATCCTGAATTGAACAGCTGGTTCGTGGCAGACCCCACCCTGCCGGACTATGAGCGGGTGCAGGCGCTGGGCCGGGTCGTGCCCTACCGCAGCTGGAAGCACTATCTGCTCTGCGCCGCATCGGAAATGAAGATCAGCACCCATGTGCTGGGCTACACCCCGGAGATCGACAGCTACTACATGCTCGACAAGCTCCATGTGGTCCATGGCCCCCGCGCCTTTTTGCAGCATGGGGTCATCATCGACGACATGAAATGGTATCACTACCCCAACATCCGCACCGACCTTTTCGTCTGCTCCCTGCAAAAAGAACGGGATTTTGTAGAATCCGCCTATCATTATCCAGCTGGTATTGTCAAACGGCTGGGTCTGTGTCGGTTTGACGCCCTGCTGCGCCCCCACGAGACCAAGCGCCAGCTGCTGCTGATGCCCACCTGGCGCACCTACGCCATCGAGCGGAAGACCCAGGCCGAGTTTGAGCAGAGCGACTATTTCCGGCACTGGCAGGACGTCATCTCCAGCCCGGAGCTGGAGGCGCTGCTGGAGAAGCACGGCTATGAGGCCGTCTTCTACCCTCATTTCGAGGTGCAGCGTTTTCTGAGCAGCTTTCACACCGCCAACCCGCGGGTGAAGATCGCGGCGCTGGGTCAGGCCGATGTGCAGACCCTTCTGATGGAATCCGCCGTCATGGTCAGCGATTTTTCCAGCGTACAGTTCGATTTTGCCTATATGAAAAAGCCCCTCCTCTATTACCAGTTCGATGAGGCGCAGTATTGGGGCGTACACCACGACGTCGGCTACTTCAGCTACCGGGACGACGGCTTCGGGCCTGTGGTCACCGAGCAGGCAGCGCTCTTCCGGGAGCTGGACCGCGCTCTGGCCCAGAACGGCATGATATCCCCCTTCTACGCAAAGCGTGTGGACGCGCTGTTCGACCAGGTGGATGACCAGAACTGTGCCCGCAACTATCAGGCCATCGTGGAGCTTTTGAACTGAACGAACGCGAAGAGCCGCGGCTTGCCCGCAGGCTCGCACAGGAGGGCAGATGCAAAGTTTTATAAAACTACTCTTTGGGGGATATGGCAGCGGAAACTGGGAGTATCTTGCGCAGCATGGAGGAACACAATTCCTGAAGCGGAAATCGGTGCAGCGGCCGTTCTGGCTGCCGCTGCTCTACATTGCCATGATGGGCATCGGGTTCTGGTACCGCGGCATGGGCCTGCCCTGGTTCATGAAGTACCTGGTGCAGGCCGCCGTGGTCGGCCTGGCCGCCTGTTTTCTGCTCATCACCGGAGACTTCAACCGATTGCCCCTCATCGAGGAATATTACATCATCTTTCTCATCCCCTTTGTGATGATGGCGGCGTGGTCCATGCTTGTCTGGTCGCTGGATTTCCAGCAGCTGAACTACATGTCCCGCGGGTGTTCCACCATCCTCTACCACATGATCTCGCTTACCTCGATGTGCGCAGCAGTGTATCTGTTCGGCGGCAAAGCCATCGACTACACCTTCTACGGCATGTGCATCGCCAATGTCTGCATCCTGGTGTTCGACAGCCTCCGGCCCTACGGCCTGAGCGAGTTCATCACTGGCTTCATCGCCTTTGCCAAATCCGGCGGCGTGGACACCAATGCGCCCATCAAAGCGCTGGAAGTCCACGACCTGACCTTCGGGTTCGGTCTGATGGTCCTCTATTACGCCCTCTTTGAAAAAGGTTGGCGGCGGGTCATCCATCTCACACTGGCGGCGGGCTTCTTCTATCTGGGTCTCAAGCGCATCGCCCTCATCGGTATGCTCGGCGTGCTGGTGATGCACCTGTTCATCACCCGGCTCAAGCCCAAGGGGCAGAACTTTGTGCTCCATTCCATCTCCATCTTCGCCATCGCCGCCTGCCTGTTCTACGTCTTCTTCATCTGGTCGGGCCTGTTCAGCTGGACGGTGGACACCCTGGGCATTGACACCATGGGCCGCAAGGGCCTGTACGAAGCCTTCACCGACCTGTATTCCTTCAGCCCCACGTTCCGCGGCTACGGCATCGGCTGGGTCACGCGGTATATCAGCATCATGAACGCAGCGGGCATCGGCGTCTTTGGCACCCACGACTTCGGCGGGATGCACAACGACCTTGTGACCATGTACATTGAGCTTGGCTTCTGGGGCTTTTCCTTCTGGATCTGGCTCAGCTGGCAGGGCAAGGTCGTCTGGTGCCAGAAGCAGTACGGCACCGAGACCGCTTTCCTGCTGTTGTACTGCACCATTTATGCGTTTGTGACCTACGCGACCGACAACACCGCCTTTTACTGCTATATGAACACGATCTTCATGCTGCTGCCCATCGGCCACGCCATGAAGCTGCTGGATCGAAACGAGGTGATCTACAACCATGCCATCTCCCAAAACAAACCAACCGAACCGCCCGCAAAAAAGTAAGTTCTGGGCGCTGGTCGAACTTCTCTTCCAGGGGCTGTGGAAGCACCGCCTCCTCTACCTGGCCCTCATCCTTCTGGTGATGTGCTCCACCAGCTTTGTGATGTACCACCTGAAAGCCCGCACCGCAAAGATGATGATCGCCCTGAACTACGAGGAAGCCACCAGAGGTCTTTACCCCAACAACACCCGGTTCAACATCTCGCTCATCAAATCGGACGACGTGCTGGACCGCGCCATCGCGAAGGCCGGCCTCGAAGGCCAGGTCACCGCGCAGGATATGGCTGAAAACATCACGGCCTGGGCTTCCAATGTCAACGGAATGCAGCTGCCTTCCGACACCACGAGCTATAAGATCGCCACCACCTACACCATCACCTACGAAAAGAACGACGAGATCGGCCCCCGCATCTCGGCCAGAGATATGCTCGGCCTGATCGTCGAGTCCTACAAAGAGGTCTTCTACGAGGACTATACCTACGTCGAGATGGGCATCTCCCCCGATTGGTCCGAGTGTGACAAGCAGGAGTACATGGAGATCGGCTCCTTCTTTGATAAGGAGTGCCAGAAGCTCCACCGCTTCCTGAACACCAACGCCAAGGAGAACGGCACCTTCCGCTCCGAACTCACCGGCGAGACCTTCACCTCTCTGCGCCAGAAGGTGGACAATTTCACCAGCATCGACCTTGAAAAATACGATTCCTATGTTTTGCAGAGCGGCCTCTCCAAAAACCGGGAACGCTACATCAGCAAGCTGGAATACCAGAACTTTCTGAAGAACATCAGCTACCAGAAACTCATGGCCGAATATCAGAACCGCCTGCACACCATCGAGATCTACGACTCGGCCCTGACTGCCGTTGTTCTGATCCCCACGCTGGACACCCAGAACAACTTCTATATGTCCCGCACCAAGGTCGCCATCGACTACCAGGCCTCGGCAGCCGAGAGCGCCAACGACTCCGCCAACGATACGATGGCCATCATCCAGAAAAACGAATACGCCATCCGCCAGATGAATGCCCAGACGGCCAATACGCCTTCCAGCGTTGCAACCGCCGAGAGCATGATCCAGGATATGAAGCAGAAGCTGGAGAACCTTATCGAGACCTCCCGGATCCTCAACAAGGAATACATCCGCTACAAGACCAAAAACTACCTGACCATCAGTTTCGAGAAACGTTCTCTGGCCGACGAGCTGAGCATCAAGTGGATGATCCTGACCGGCGGTGTCACGTTCTGTGCACTCTGCGCCTGGGTCCTCGCCAAGAGCAAAGTCATCCGCGATAAGGACAAAACGAAATGAAAAGCTTTAACATCATCCGATATCTGAAAAAATGGTGGCCGCTCATCGCGCTGATGTCGTTCTGTGCAGGCGTGTTCTTCATGCGCTATGCCACCAGCAATCAGGCCTATACGGCGCAGTCCATCATCAAATACAACTACTCCCAGGCCGAGGACGGCAAGACCCCCAGCGGCGGCGAACTGGATGTTTCGGAGATCTTCTCTTCCTCCGTCGTCAAGCAGGCCATTGAAAATCTGGACCTGACCGTCAACGTGGATACCATCCGCTCCGGCGGCACGGTCACCCCCATCGTGCCCGACGATGTGGCCAAGACCCAGGCGGCCAAAATTGAAAAAGGTGAGGACGTGGAGGAATACCAATCCACCGAATACCTCGTCACGCTCTCGCTCAGCAGCAATTACAACACCGAGTACGCCCGCACCATGCTGGATGAGATCCTGAGCTGCTACTTTGCCAGCTTCGGCGAAAAATACGTGGACTATTACACCATCCCCAACAATGCCTCCACGCTGGACGGCCATGGCTACGACTACCTCGAACAGGCGGAGATCCTGAAAAACACCGTTTCCGAGATCTCCTCCAACCTCATCAACTGCCAGAAATCGCACCCGGAGTTCATCTCTTCCCACACCGGGATGTCTCTCTCGGACCTGCTCGATGAGTACAACTACGTCGGCGACGTTGAGATCCCCTATCTCTTCTCCGAGATTTTGGGCGGCAAGCTGACGCAGAACCGGGAAGTCCTGCTCAAAAAATACCAGGAGCGCTACAACACCTACATCATGGACGGCGATGTGGACACCGAGAAGGTCGCCGCCGTACTGGAAGTCATCCAGAGCTACGGCAACAAGAACAAGGACGGCTCCCTCTACTATCAAAGAGGAGCCCGGACCGGCACCGAGGATGACGCCGGCGGCTTCGTGCTGAACGATGTCTACGAGTATGACACCAAAGTAGACCGCACCACCGTCTACGACACCCTCATCAGCGACTACGTGACGATCCTGAACCGCAAGTCCAGCAACGTCATCGACGCTGCCTACTGCCAGTATATCATCGACGTGTTCCAGGATGCATCCGACTCCACGGACGTTTCCAGCAAGAACAAGGCCTTCTCCCAGCAGTCTGTGGAGCAGGAGATCGACGCCCTGCAGAGCCAGCTGAACTCCCTGTATGAGAGCCTCTCCATCACCATGAAGGAGTACAACGAATACTGTGGCGCGGTCAACCTGGGCGTTCTGGCCAGCACCACGGTCAGCGAGAAGATCAACGTCAAGCTGTATATCCTGCTGGGCGTTGCGGTCTTCTTCATCCTGGGCGTCTGCGGCGCCATCCTGCTGGGCCGTATCCAGGACTTTGTGGAATACATGTTCTTCACCGAGCAGTCGCTGGATATGCCCAACCGCACCGCCTGTGATCTGTTCATCCGGAACAACAGCAGCCGCGTCCTGCCGGACGATACCGTTTGTGTGGTGGTGGAGCTGGCCAACCTGAGCCAGATCAACACCGCCTACGGCCGCGAACGCGGCAACGCGATGCTGGACCAGTTTGCCGGCTTCCTGAAGGAAGCCTCGGCCACCTGCGGCACCGTCTATTACAACGGCGGCCAGCAGTTCATCGGCTTCTTCGACCAGTGCCGGATGGAGGACGCTGAGAGCTTTGCCGATTACTTCCACCGCCTCATCGCGGCCTACAACGCCGAGAGCACCGAGGCGACCTACGAATACGCCATCGGCATTTCGGAGAGCAAGGCCAACAATGCCTATTCCATCCGCGCACTGCTGCGTGAGGCAATGCGCTCTAAAACCAGACAGGAGGGATAATCTTTGGCTTCTCACTACGCACCCCGTAAATCCCGTTTCGGCCCTTTGAAAAAAATCGTCCTGGGCATCCTTCAGTTCGTGTTGGGGCTGGCGGTGCTGCTGGCGGCCCTGTGGGGCATCTTCACCCTTATTGCAAAGCATCAGAGCTTCGTCGAGAGCTACTATCAGGTCCAGTCCGACAAGCTGACCTCGAACGTCCGGGTCGTGCAGCTGTCCGATCTGCATCTGCATGAGTTCGGCGACCACAATGCGGATCTGATCGAGCGGATCACCGCGCTCAAGCCGGACATCATCGCCATCACCGGCGACATGAACGACAAACTGGTGGACGACTATTCCATCGTCACCGACCTGTGCGAAGAGCTTGTCAAGATCGCGCCGGTGTACTACGTGCCCGGCAACCACGAATGGCCCAAGATCGTTTTTCACAACTCCCCCATCGGGACAGATCTGGAGGCCATCGGCGTCCACTTCCTGGCAGACGAGACCGAGACGCTGGAGGTCAACGGCAACACCATCGCCATCGGCGGCGTGGCCGAAGCACCCGCTTCCTACGAGCGGTACGCCAGTGCATATTTCGAGAGTTTTGAGCAGCTGGATGCCTTCAAGCTGCTGCTGGTCCACTACCCGGAATATTTTCTGGAGGACGGCTTCTTCTCTGACGTGCCGGTCGATCTGGCGCTCTGCGGCCACGCCCACGGCGGGATGATCCGCATCCCCGGCATCGGCGGGCTTTACACGCCGGATCAGGGCTTCCTGCCAACGCTGACCGCTGGTCTGCACCAGATCGGCGACACCTCCCTCGTCATCAGCCGCGGTCTGGGTGACGGCAAGGGTACGCCGGTCCCCCGCATCAACAATCCGCCGGAGCTGGTCATCGTGGACATCAACTGGTTCTGAGAACGTTCTATCCTGCCAAATGGCAGCAAAACGCCCCCTGGTATCGCTGCGATACCAGGGGGCATTCTGGTTTTACCATCTCACAAAAGGGGCGGGGCCGCCCACAGCGGCGTCGGGGTCTATGCCAAAACCGAAGTCCAGCTCTTCCGGCGGGGCTGCGGCTGCTTCCTCGTCCGCAACGGCTGGGGCATCGTCTACGGCATCCGCATCATCGGCGGGGCCTTCCTCGTCTGCGGGGTCGGCGTCAGGGTCTATGCCAAAGCCGGGGTCCAGCTCTTCCGGCGGGGTATCGGGGTCAGTCGGGACAAAGGGTTCGTTGTCTACCACAGGCTTCAGGTGGTCGGGCTTTTTCCACTGGGCGTAAAGGTCTACCGTATCGCCCGCTGCCCAGTCGGTTATGGGCACGCCGTTTACCCTGTACAGTCTGCCTGTGCCGTCCGGTTCTGTGTTCCAGCCCACAAAAACGTAGCCGCTGCGCTTAAACATACAGTTGCGCAGAACAATATCCTCGCCGGGCTGGTAGCTCACAGTCTTTACCGCTCCCTCAAGGGCATCGTCTACGTCCTCCAGCAGGGGATCGGGGTCAAAGCCAAAGGTATCGTCCATATCATCCAGCAGGGGGTCGGGGTCAAGGTCAAGAGCAAGCTCCTCATTCGGGTCAAAGTTTGCGTGGTAGCGCACAGTCAGGGCTTTCTTCGCCGGGGCTCGGTTCGGGCCGGTGGTGGAGCGCCAAACGGCGTAAAGGACTTTATTGTTCGGGTTCGGCCAATTTTTGACCTTACTGCTCACCGTGGTTTGTTCCGGAAGAACATTTCCGGCGCCGCCCAGCTTGAAAATCTTGTCATCGCTGTCGGGGTTTTTCTCCGTGCTCCAGCCAATATGGGTTACATTATTCGGGTGAGTAAGCACCACCTTCGGGAAACGTACGCTATCATCATAGTTCAAAACCAGTTCCGTTTTGCCGTCAGAAGTACCGCCGTTGTAATCAAAGGTCACCACGTCCTTCTTAAACACCACATAAATGGTATCGCCCTCGTAGGTAGTGGTATCTCCGCCAAAATAGCTGAGGTTCTCGTTCTTGCCGGTCAGGGTACCCGTGATGTTTGTACTAGTACCAGCCGATGTCAGACCTTTACCAGCCGGTCTCATAAATTCTACAAACTGATACCCGGTGTTTGCTTCAACCTCGCAAACCTCATACGAGCCGCCGTAGTTGCGCAGCCACTGGTAAACAGAAACTTTACTTTCACCTCCAGCAGTCTGGTAACTACCGTTGGACTTCACATGGAAAGTTCCATACTTCGCCGCCTCTGCTGCGTCAGCGGGTAATGCAACTGTATTTCCACTCGTAGAAAGCACTGCCATAACGTTCAGCAGGTAGCGCTTGCGCAGGATCTCAAACCGGAGCGTAGCGGTTTTGTTTTGGGGTACCGTGATGGTGTAGGTCTGTGCAAGATCCCAGATTTTGCCATCAGTTGCAGCATCTCCGGTTTCCTTATTCACAGCATTCGTTGCAGTGTTGATCGCGGCGGTCACGGCTGTATCGTTCAAATCCAGCGTCAGCGTCTGCCCGGGAATCACGATCTTATCGGTTTTCAGTGTCTGCCCGTTTTCAAAACCTCTTTTTTGGACGGTCTCGAACACGCCTAAGGCATTCTTATCCGTACTGCCCGATTTGTTCTCAAAGGCGATTTTGATATCGGTTTTATAGCCCCAAATGGCGTAAAGCTCGCGCTTTTGGGTGTCCTGTGTTCTGTTAAGTTGTGGTCGTTTGTTCAAGTCTTTCTGGTCTGTGTAGTTTTCCCAGTTGACCGTGCTAACATTATCGCCCGGTTGATAAAGCGTATCCCCTGTGGTATAGGTAGATTTTGTGCTCCACCCGGCAAACACCATGTCGGTGGAAGGCGGGGCAATCTTCAACTGCTCCGGGCTTTCCAGCGTACCGCCTTCTTGATACAGCACGTTCGTGCGCGGCTTGTTAGCCCCATTGACATCTTCCTTGCCGCCCGTGCCTTGGTTTGCCATATAGGTCAGGCCTTTTTTATAGCAAGGGATGTAGCAATAGCGGACATTGTTGCTCAAATCCTTGCCGGTCGGCTCACCGGTCAGTTCACCCGTGTACACATAGTAGGTGGTATCGCCCTCTTTTTTTCCGAAATCGGTTTCAACTTCCTGTTTATTTGCAATGATCTTAACACCACCGTTTGTGCCTGTATCATAGACATAGCCGTTTTTGACATGGTGGAAGCCCAGCTTAAAGTGGATGCCATAGGGGAACTTTCCCCAATAGTCGTCACCGGGCTCTTGCCAGAACCAGCTCGACCAGTTCGTTCCGTTATCTGCGGACACCTGCATATTCACAAAGCCGGCAATCTTGTTGCCTTGGTTACCGTTGGCGTATTCATCCGTGTAATCCGTAGCGCCGTTCACATCCAGCCAGTACCACTTGCGCACAAGGTTCAGGTTGATGGTAACGTTCCGGATTCCGGCTGCATAGTCCGTGCTCGGTGTCATTTCTAGCGAGGCTAAATCTTCCCAGCAGCGGACATCTTCTCCGTTATCATCCGTAGGCCGGGTGCGTGTCCATGTAGTCGATGGATTTCCTGCATCAAGTCCACCGTTTGCAAACCCGTACTCCAGCGTATAGGTTTGTGTGTAGGTGTTTTCTCTCACCTTGCTATCGTCCACAGTTCCTTCTGTGCGCGTGCTTCCATTTGTTGTTGTACCGGATGCAACTACACTCTCCACACCGGCTCTGCCATCGGCTTTTGTTGTAATATTCTGCCCATACACATTGATGGTATAGGTAACGCTTTGTTTCGTGATTTTAAAATCAAACGCGAGCGTATCGGAGTAAGTGCCGCTCATGGTGGCTTGGCTGGGGTCTGTCACGTTGACAGTCAGGGGGATGTTTGCTGTGTCAACTGCGGTAACGTCGGTTACTACATAGTTGATTTCATGCTTGCTTTCATCATAAGTCCACACCATGTTTTGGGTCGTTTGACCCTCGCCAGCTTCATTTTTCAGCGTATAATCCACCTGTGGCGCATTTGTACCCGCAGCACCGTCATACGCCAGTTTCCAGCTATTATTCGATGCAATGTCAATTTCCAACGTGCGCCACTGCTTCATCTCTGCCGTAATTTTCAGCTCACTCGTATCCGTCCCGCTCTCCACCGTCACAGTGGTGGGGATGGTGACCTGATAGCCGTCGGTTGCAAGGTTGCCGGTGGTGTTCGTGCCCGGTTCGGCGGTAACATTCGGCTCGTAGGCAAGCATTTCCTGCTCCGGCAGGGCGGCGGGCGCTTCGGCAAATTCCGGCGTTTGGGCAAGCGCAGTTCCACCCACTGCAAGGCACAGAGCCAGCGCAAACGCAAAGCCCAGCAGTTTTTTTGCACAATGTTTCATGGTGTGTGTTCCTCCTTGTGTGGGGTGGCTGCTTTTTTGGGGGCGAACCCTCTCCGTCATCGCTGCGCGATGCCACACCCCCCTTTTGTCACCTGCGGTGACATTTTCCCCCGGCCGGGGGAAATCTGTCCTCTCAGGGGGGAGGTTTTATGCAGCTATCGGTCAGCCCGCATAAGCTCCCCCTTTCGGGGGAGCTGGCACGGCGTAAGCCGTGACTGAGAGGGTTATTTCCGCAAAACTCAAAAAAAGGGAGAGGGAACAGCTCCCGTCTCCCCTTTGGGCTTCAGGTATGATTCAGGTTTGGGTGCGGGGGATAGGTGTTACTTAACCTCAGACTTAAATGCAATCGTACCTGTGTACTCACCTGCCTTTTCAACCTCGCCGTCAGTAGTTTTCAAGGTAAGCACCAGTGCCTGTTCACCTGTTTTCTTGCCAGAGGGGACACTCAAGACCTCACTGTCCCCTGAAGTCAGCACTTTCTTAGGATTGCTACCTTCAGCAGGCTTGGCAATCTCAAAATAAAGCTTTTCTATAGTTTTTGTTCCTTGAACTCCCACATAGAAGCCCTTTTCGGAGCCCTGTTCGAAAGAAGAAGCTCCAGTATCAATGCTGATCTTCAATGCCTTTTCGATTTCAATAATATTCTCGGTCACGCAAACCTTGGGAGCAGTGCCGTTTGTAGTATCGGTTGCCGCTTTGCTTGCTAGATTTGCGGCTGTATTAGCATCGACTGTGCGTTCCTTGTTAATACCTGCGTTAGCGCCAAAATCGATCTTTGCAGGGATAGTCCATATATATTTGCTATCGACCTTATAAGTCACATCAGTGTTGGCCTCTTTTTTGGTTTCACTGCCTGTCTCCGAGGGGTTAGCAGGAGTAGTACCAGTAGCACCACCCTCCGCAAACACCGGGGTCGCACACACGGACACCGCCAGAGAGGCTGCGAGGAGCAGGGCGGCGGCCTTTTTCGTTAACTTCATAATCTTTGTTCGGCAATGGGGCCCGCGGCTGACGGTCAGCCTTGGATCTGCCTACTCCTTTCACACCGTATGGTTTGTTGATCCCCAATTCAGTTCTTTTTATCGTCAACACTGCCGTTTTTGCCCGCTATAGGGGGCTTAGCCCACGGTCAGTGTCAGATTCACGATGCCGCTGTTGGTCTTGGTGGCGCGGTCCGAAAGATAGGGCTGGCACACCACATAGGCCGGGTACTCGCCGGGGGCAAGGGCGCGGGTCATCTCCATCTTTTGCACATACAACCCAGGCGCTACAAGGCCGGACTGGAACAGCAGCTCGTCGCCGTCCTCTAAATATAGCCCAAAGGCGATGTAGTAGCACTCCTCCTTGCCGGTCACGGTAAAGGTGTACTGCTTGCCGTCGTCGGCCTGCACGGTCAGGGGCTTTTCGCCCTTATAGTCCTTGATGGCCTCGATGGTGTACACGCCCTCGTCAGTTTTTTGGATCTCAAAATAGGCGGGGTCGGCGTCCGTCACCCCGGTCACCTCGGCCTGAATGCCCGCAAGACGCAGGTAATGGCTCAGTTCTGCGGTCTGGCCGCTGTCCACCACCAGCTTTTCCAGCGGGGTGCCGTCAAGGCTTACCCAGTCCTCGTACCAGAGGTTCTCGGCCGGGTTGTGGAACTCGAACCCCTGGTTGATGATGTTGGTGTTTGCGGGGATGGTAAAGCCGCCCCAGCCCGGCAGGGTGACGTTTTTGCTGCGATCGATGGGGGTCTCCGGCTTGACGTACTGCGCCTGATAGGTCTCCATGGGCAGCGCGGCTGCTTCGGACGCGCCGGTGCTGCCGGTGGCCGTGACAGCGGACTTTCCGCCCCGTACCGCGCCGGACACTGCGATGTAGCCGCCCAGCAGCAGCACCAGTACCACCAGCACCCCGATGACAACTCTGCTTGTGTTTTTGTTCTCCATGGGCTCCACGCTCCCTTTCCGTCAGAACAATAAAAAAAAGCCGCCCGACTTCGGGCAGCTTTGATGATACGAGCAAAATCCGGCGTGCTCTTGAAAAGAACACACCTGTGGTTTTGAACGTTCCCGGCACACGGAAGTTCTCCCCTCCAAACCGAGAGCAACCGGCTGGCATCATCTGGTACATCTCCAGACCTAAGCCCCTGTGGCTTTGCGCCCCTATCTTTCGATAAGTTTGCCCAATATTTTGCCCAATAATTTTTTCATGAATAGCACATCGCTTTGTTTGACATTATTTTATCAATAACAACCCTGTTTGTCAACGGGATTCAAGGTTTTACTTTCTATATAAAAAAAAAAAAAAAGAAAAAACGTTTTTTTTTGTATAGTCTGACCGCCGTATCCATTTTCATAAAAAAATGGAAGAGCATCGTCGAAAATGATGGAATTTCCCATTGTTCGTCTGGTTTTGGGGGCTGCCGCAATGGGCAGCAGCAGGCACAGCTCCAAAACAGAGAACGCCCCCTGGTATCGCAGCGATACCAGGGGGCGTTCCTGTTTTACTTCTACTTCAAAGGGTTCAGAACTTGAACAGATTCACGATGCGCTCCCACAGGCGGGTGAAGAAGCTGCCCTCCTGGGTGGTGGTCTCGGCCACAGCCGTATTCTCGGCGGCGGCCACGGTCTCACCGGTCTTGTAGATGAACTTCACGTTGGAAGAAGCGCCTTCCGGTGCACCGGCGAAGCTGGTGTAGTTTTCCAGGCGGCTGGTCATCTCGTCCAGAACCGTCTTCAGGGCGTGGATCTGGTCGGTGTCCAGCGAGCCGGTCAGCTTGGAGATGCCCTCCTCGTTGAACTGGACCAGGCCATTGCTCAGCTGGGTGGCACCGTCGGTCAGCTGGCTGACGCCGTTGTTCAGGGTGTTCACGCCATCGTAAAGGGTCTTGCTGCCGGAGGCCAGCTGGGCGCTGCCGTCCTTGGCAGAGTGGGCACCGTCGGCCGCAGTGGCAACACCGCTGGTGTACTGGTTGACGCTGGAAACGAAGTACTGGATCTGGCTCAGGCTGGTCTTCAGGGCGCGGACGCTGGCGATATCGTCGCTGTTCTCGGCCTGCAGCTTGAGCTCCTCGTGGGCGATCTGCTGGGCGTCGGCATTGGTCAGCAGCTGCACCAGACCGCAGATCATGGAGGGGTCGTAGTTCTGCATCAGGCGGAGGGCTGCTTCCAGATCATGGTCGGTCTTGGTCGCGGAGAGGTAGAGGGCCAGGTCGAGCTGGCTGTCCTTGAAGCTGGGGGCCTGCTCCCAGATGGTGCGGACCATCTTCTTGCGGGCAGCGGCCAGCGTCTTGTCATTCATGGTCAGAACTTCGTCGATGACGGCTTCATAGTTGTCCCATGTCATGGGGGTGTCGATGAGGCCGCCCTCCATCAGGGTCTTGTTTGCGGAAGCCAGAACGCCGTCGGCCACCTGCTGGGCACCGGCATTCAGGGCGGCATTGTTGGAGGTCAGGGTGTCGAGGCCGTTGGTCAGCTGGCCGAGGCCGTTGTCCAGCGCGGCAACACCGGTCTTCAGCTGGGATGCACCATCCAGCAGAGCCAGCGTACCGCCGGCCAGCTGCGAGACGCCGTCTTCCAGCTGAGACGCACCGTCCATGAGCTGGCTCATGGCGTCGTTCAGCTGCTGGATGCCGTCGGTCAGCTCGTTGATGCTGTCGAGGTCAAAGACATTGTCCGTGCCCAGCGCATCGGGGCTGGTGGCTGCGGCCAGCATGATCTGCGGAGCTGCCAGATCTTTCACATCGGCTTCCACAGTCACGCTGTCCTGCAAATAATCTTCCACCGTGGACAGGTCCTCCGGCAGCAGGCCGGACAGCGAATCCTTCACGCCGGGCAGGGTGACGAACGCGGCCACGTTGCTCTTGGCGGCAGACTCGATCACGCCGTGCTCAGCGGTCACATTGGAGGCGTCCTCCCCAAAGATGACGCCCACCGCCGTGATGAGCGGGGTGACGATGGTGCGGTCGGTGCCGTTGACATTCACGGTGCCGGTCTCGTTGTTGGTCAGGTCGATTTGAATGGTCAGGTGGCCGCTCTTGCCCATCAGGTTCTCCAGGCTGTCGGTCACGCCGTCCAGCGTATAGGTGACTTTGGCCGAGATGGGCAGGTCACGGTCGGTGGTCCCTTTATAATAGACGTCGGTGTCGTCGGTGTTCCAGACCAGCTTTTCGCCGTCCTGGGTAAAGGCGGCATCGCTCTCGGTGTTCTGGATGTCGGTCAGGGAAGAAACATCGGTCACACCGGACAGGCCGTTGGCGTTGTACAGATGCTCGCTGACGGTGGTGCTCTGGATGGAGCCATCGGCGTTCATCACGGCGTAGACATTCTCAGACTTGGTAAAATCGGACTTGCCTGCGGCGAAGGCAGGCATCGTCATGCTGGCGGCGAGGGTCAGCGCCAGCGCCGCACTGGCGAAACGAAGCGATTTCTTCATGGTGATTACTCCTTTTCAGATTTCGGGGCGGGTTCGGGGACCAGCCAGTGCAGGGTGGTGTGGCGGATGATCCAGTCCAGCAGCATCAGGGCAGCGGGCAGGACGATCAGGATGACAGCCATGCTGATGAGTGCGCCGCGGGAGATGAGCAGGCAGATGCTCTTCAGCAGCTCCATCTTACTGATAGCTGCCACGCCGACGGTGGCGGCGAAGAAGGTCAGGCCGCTGGTCAGGATGGACTGGCTGCAATGCTCCAGCGACTGCTGGGCTGCTTCCTTCGGGGTGCGGCCGTAGCTGCGCTCCTCGTGGTAACGGGTGGTCATCAGGATGGAGTAGTCCACGGTCGCGCCCAGCTGGATGGTGCCGATGACGATGCTGGCGATGAACGGCAGCTGGGTGCCGGTGAAGTACGGGATGCCCATGTTGATGGAGATGGCGGCTTCAATGCTGGCCACCAGCAGCACCGGGATGGACAGGCTGCGGAAAGAGATCAGGATGATGACGGCAACGGCCAGGATGGACCAGACGTTGACGTTCTTGAAGTCCACATCCGCGACCTCGATCAGGTCTTTGGTCATGGCACCCTCGCCGGTGATGACGCCTTCGGGGTCCACCGCCTTGATGGCGGCGTTCATCTCGTCCAGCTGGTTGTTGATGGCGTCGGTACCGGTCTTATAGGAGCTGTTGGCGAGGATGAGCTTGTACCCGCCGGACTGCAGGATCTCGGTCACGCTGTCGGGCAGCAGGCCGGTATCAAAGCCGGGGCCGGTGACGGAATCCAGGCTGATGACCTGCGTGATGCCGTCCACGTCCTTGAGTTCGTCGCACAGGTCGGAGACCTGGGTGGCGGTCAGGTCGTCATGCACCAGAATGAAGTGCGAGGTGGTCATGCCGAAATCCTCGCCCAGCTTGTTGGTGCCGACGATGCCGGTCAGATCCTGGGGCAGCGAATCGAACAGGGTATAGTAGACTTCGGTCTTCTGCTGCGCCGCCACAAAGGGCACCAGCAGCACGAGGAAGACCGCCACAATGGGGGCTGCGTGTTTGGAGACGAAGTAGCTGGTCCTGGTCAGCTGCGGGATGATGGTGCGGTGCTTGTATTTCTCGACCCACTTGTCAAAGGTCAGGATCAGCGCCGGCAGGATGACGACGGTGCAGATGACGCCCAGCGCCACGCCTTTTGCCATGACGATGCCGATGTCGCGGCCCAGCGTCAGGCGCATGGCGCACAGGGCCAGGAAGCCTGCGATGGTGGTCAGCGACGAAGCGGAAATGGAGGTCATGGTCTTGCAGATGGCGCTGACCATGGCTTCCTCATTGGAGGAGCGAAGCTCTTTTTCCTCCTGATAGCGGTGCAGCAGGAAGATGGAGAAGTCCATCGTGACGCCCAGCTGCAGCACGGTGGACAGCGCCTGGGTGATGTAGCTGATCTGGCCGAGGAAGATGTTCGTGCCAAAGTTGTACACGATGGGGAACAGCAGGCCCAGCATGAACAGCACCGGGGTGATGGTGCTCTCCAGCGAGAGGAACAGCACCAGCATACTGGCGCCCACAGCGCACAGGATATACAGCGGCATCTCCTCATTGATCAGGGCCTTGGTGTCCTGCAGGATGACGCTCATGCCGCCAAAGAAGGTATCCTTCCGGAGCACCTTTTTGATCTCCTGGACCGCGTTCATCGTCTCGTCGCTGGCGCTGGGGCCGTCGAACCGGACGATGAGCATGGTGGAATCATTTTTGCCGAACATGAACTGCTGGATGTCCGCCGGGAGCATCTCGGTAGGGATGCTGGGATCGATCACATCGCTCAGCCAGAAGGTCTGGGTGACACCGGGCACGGCGTCGATGTCCTTCTTCATGGCGATGAGCTCGTTCGTGGGCAGGCCCTCGACCGTGATCATACCGGTGGAGGCCAGATGGAAGTCGTCCTCCAATGCCCGTTCGCCGATCATGGAGTCAAGCTCCTGTGGCAGATAGGTGAGGACGTCGTAGTTGATGCGGGTGGCAACGGCGCCTATCGCGGAAGGGATCAACAGCAGGATGGCTACTGTTAAGATCAGTTTGCGCAGACGCACAATGCCCTGTGCGATCTTTTTCATGAAAACCCTCCATTGAAATGTTGGAACAGAATTGGCGTTCAAAAATGACTCGCAGTCACTTCTGAGCAAGCACTATTATAACCAGCTGGCGGAAAGTGTCAAGACAAAAACTGACCAAACGTCAGTTTTTTTATCATCCACTGAAAATTGTCTAACACCGATCGGCTATTTGGGGCTTGCGCCGGGAGGAAAGCATTGCTAAAATAATGTTTACACGACAGAACATCGCAGAAAAGAGGAATCGACCCAAAGCATGAATACCGTGGAAGGCAAAAAGCAGGAAAAGCGCCGGGCGCTTCTGGATGCAGCATACGAGCTGTTCCTGGAACGGGGCGCATCCAAGACCAGCGTAGAGGATATCACCTCCCGCGCCAAGGTGGGCAAAGGCACCTTCTATCTCTATTTTGCCGACAAAGGTGCTGTGACCCAGGCGCTTCTGGCCCGCGTGAGCTACCAGCTGCTGGACGACGCCGTGACGGCCTGTGAGCGCGCCAGCGCGCCGATGGATTTTCCCGACAAGATGATCTTCGTCATCGACCACATCATCGAGGCCCTGCGGAACGACACCCTGATGCTCCGTTTTCTGGAGCGCAGCTTCGTCTGGCCGGGGCTGGACAAGATCGAAGCCTCCGGCGAGGCCGAGCCGCTGATGCGCAAACTGCTCCACGCCATCATGTCCAGCCCCGAAATGGCCGGCCTGACCGAGCGCGAAGTCTACCAGCGCATCACGGCGCTGGGCAGCATGTGCATGTCGGTGTGCTACTCGTCCATCCTCGAAGGCAAGCCCGACCACATCGACGCCATGAAACCCGTGCTCTACAACATCATCCGGAAGGCTCTGCAATGATTTTTGCAGAAATTTGCAAAAAAGGCTTGCAATCCGGCCAAAGATGTGGTATCATAATCGAGTCGATACGGCATCTGGACGGTTAGCTCAGCTGGTAGAGCATCTGCTTGACGTGCAGGAGGTCACAGGTTCGAGTCCTGTACCGTCCACCATACAGTTCGTACTCGAACCCGATTCTTTACGAGAAAGGGTTCGGGTACGTTTTTTGTTTACAAGAGGTTCTGAGAAAGGACTACTCGGAACAGTAAACGAGCAAAGGCAGGGTATCACTATGACGGTGGTATCCTGCCTTTTGTTTTGCGGGATCAAGTTCGCCTTGTGCGAACTTGGTCGCCCCCCTATATGGCTCACTGGGGGCAATCGCTGCGTACGTGCGTACCGGGAGCCTGTACACCTCTGGCAAGGTGTAACACACTAGACTTTGTTCCAAAGTCCGTGTGCTAAGGGGTCAAGCCCCTTAGAATCCCTGCGGATTGTGTACGCACGTACGCAGAAAAATGGCAAAATTTCACTATATCGGGCTGTTCTTTCATGGTGGAGTGTGGTATACTCGGCTTAGCCCAGTAAATCGGAAGTTATGGAGGTACTTTATGAACGAGAGAGAAAAAATTATCCGATTATGGTTTGATATGTGGATTAAG
>ERZ1026846.600-NODE-600-length-27213-cov-5.506665_pt1 | contig 27213 bp, 18 predicted proteins | sample MGYA00380153_ERZ1026846 | MGnify/ENA primary metagenome ERZ1026846 (study PRJEB33269, sample SAMEA4719789) | human gut metagenome | biome: human-associated habitat; feature: organic feature; material: feces | place: Cameroon | collected 2013-10 ...
ATATATACGATATTTACACATTAATAATATATAAATAATATCTTCTTAATTTAAGTACGCCCACCGATGAATAATACAAAAGAAAAAGCAATCATGTTTGGCAAAGCACAATGCTCAGCATGGGTAGCATCGGCAGTGGACTTCGGCATAACGCTGATACTTACAAGCTTTGCGGGCGTGTGGTACGGCTACTCCACGTTCATCGGTGCTGTGTGTGGCGGCATCACTAACTGTGGCATCAACTATCGTTGGGTGTTCCACGCAACAGGAATGAAGAAGAAGTACATGGCGATGCGCTATCTGTTCGTATGGATAGGCAGCATCGTGCTGAACACCTTCGGAACATGGCAGCTGACAGAGTTAAGCGGAGTAAACTACATCATATCGAAAACCATCGTGGCTGCTTTTGTAGCAGTGTTTTGGAACTATCATCTACAACGCACATTCGTATTCCGCGCCAATCATGCGAACGAATAGAATACTTTATATAAAGAAATAACAAACATTTAAAACAAAAAAAATAAAAGAATATGAACTACAGGGATTTCTTGCAAAAGGTTATCTATGTCATTATCAACCCTATCATTAAAGGCATGATAAAGATTGGCATTACTCCCAACTTCATCACCACAACAGGCTTTGTGCTCAACCTCGTAGCTACGGCTATGTTCATCTACGCTGCCGAGGTCGCAGAAACAGAGGCTTTCGCATGGATTGGATGGGCTGGTGGCGTAATACTCTTCGCCGGCCTGTTCGACATGATGGACGGCAGACTGGCCCGTATGGGCGGCATGTCGTCTACGTTCGGTGCCCTTTGGGACTCTACGCTCGACCGCTATAGCGAGCTTTGCACACTCTTCGGCATCTGCTACTACCTGCTGATGCAGCAGAACGAATGGGAATGGGCAGGCGTAGTTACGTTCGCGGCAATGGTGGGCTCGGTGATGGTGAGCTATGTACGCGCTCGTGCCGAGGGCTTGGACATAGAGTGCAAGGTGGGCCTTATGCAGCGCCCTGAGCGAGTAGTGGTAACGGCGGTCGGAGCCATCTTCTGCGGCGTATGCGCCAATGTGTGGGTGCTCGTGGTGCCGATGATCATCATCGCCGTACTCGCTAACATCACTGCCTTCTGGCGCGTCATCCACTGCTACAAGGTGCTCAGCGCAAAGGATAACAACAAATAAAACCAACTATGTTCAGCATAAAGCTAATCATCATCTGGGCAATACTCGTTGCCATCAAGCCCACACGCAAGCTCGCCTTGGCACTCACGCCCTGGCTTGTGTTCGCGTGCAGCTACGACGGTATGCGCCTTCTGCCCAACTACGAAGTGAACCCCATCGACACACGCGGCATCTACGAAGCCGAGAAGTCGCTCTTCGGCATCACGACTGCCACCGGCACACTAATCCCGGGCGAGTGGTTCAACCTGCACAACTGCGCCTTCGCCGACTTCATGGCTGGCTTCTTCTATCTGTGCTGGGTGCCGGTACCATTGGGCTTCGCCATATACCTCTACCTGAAAGGCAAACGCGAGATGTACCTGCGTTTCTCGCTCGCCTTCCTGTTCGTCAACCTCGTGGGCTTCGTGGGATATTACATACACCCAGCCGCTCCACCATGGTACGTACTGGAGCATGGCTTCACGCCCGTGCTTAACACGCCGGGCAGCGTAGCCGGGCTCGGACGCTTTGACGCGCTTGTCGGTGCGCCTGTGTTCCACTCCATCTACTGCAACAACTCGAACGTGTTCGCTGCCGTACCCTCGCTGCACGCCGCATATATGCTCGTAGCTACAATCTACGCCATAATAAGTCGTCAGCACAAACTCTGCATCGGCATATTCGCATTCATCTGTATGGGCATCTGGTGGACAGCGGTTTACTCCACACACCACTACATCATCGACGTGCTGCTGGGCATACTCACAACCATCGTAGCACTGCTCATACTCGAACGCCTGCTGCTCCGCACCGAATGGGCAAAGCACTTTATGGCGCAATATGCAAAAAACATTTAATTAGAACTAATGTAAGACTTTATTTATGTTCACATCCATGATTTTTTAATACCTTTGCATCTAAATGGATATGAACATAAATATACTATCGAATTCAGAGGTTCAGACTCTGAACGAAATAATAGAAAACGCACAGAACATAGTGATTTGCTGCCACAAGTCGCCCGATGGTGATGCTCTCGGATCATCACTCGGTTGGGCAAACTTCTTGTCTTCTTGCGGCAAAGCATCAACAATAGTTGCGCCCGATGCCTATCCCGACTTCTTGCAGTGGATGCCCGGGGCGAACAGTATTGTGCGCTACGACAAACATACAGAACAAGCCACCACTCTATTGCAGAACGCCGACCTCGTATTCTGTCTCGACTTCAACGGCAGCGACCGCGTAGACGAGATGAAGGATGCGCTCGACGCTTCGCCCGCCAAGAAGGTGATGATCGACCATCATCTCAATCCACGAATGGAAACCATACTCACCGTGTCGCACCCGAACATGTCGAGCACATCGGAGCTCGTATTCCGCATCATCTGGCAGCTGGGCAAGTTCGAGGAGATGTCGAAAGAGTGCGCCGTGAATATCTACTGCGGCATGATGACCGACACGGGCGGCTTCACTTACAACTCCACACAGCCCGAGATATTCTTCATCATCAGTCAGCTGCTCACCAAAGGCATCGACAAGGATCGCATATACCGCAACGTGTTCAACAACTTCAGTCAGTGGGCAATACGTCTGCGTGGCTATCTAATGAGTCAGAAGCTGAACGTCTTCTCAGACCTTCACGCATCTTACTTCACCATCTCAAGACGCGATATGCGCGACTTCCACTTCATCAAGGGCGACGCTGAAGGACTTGTCAACGAACCGCTGCGCATCAAGGGTATGAAGCTCTCTGTGTCGCTACGCGAAGACGACCGCCGCGACAACCTCATCTGGGTGAGCCTACGCTCGGTGGGCAATTTCCCATGCAACAAGATGGCGGAGGACTTCTTCAACGGAGGCGGACACCTCAACGCAAGTGGCGGACGACTCAACTGCTCGCTCACCGAGGCAGAGAAGGTGGTGAGAGAAGCGTTCGCCTACTACGAGGGCGCACTCACTGGATGGGGACCACTGCCCAAGAGCAGGAAAGAACAAGTAGGAAACGACAATAACAAATAGAAAACGACAATAACCAATAACAAACAGTAATACAAGAATGAAGAAGCAACTCAATCTTATCATCATGACACTGCTCGCTGTCGTGACTCTCGCTTCGTGTAGCGACAGCGTGACATACGCTGACTTGAAGAAAAAGGAACGCAACGCCATAAACAGATACATCTCAAACCAAAAGATACAAAAGATATCTGAGGCAAAATTTGAAAAGCAGGGCTTCACCACCGACACCACGAAGAACGAGTACGTACTCTTCGAAAGCAACGGCGTATATATGCAGATAGTGCGCAAGGGCGAGGGTGCGAGCCTCAAACCAGGCGAGACAGCCACCGTATTGTGTCGTTTCAAAGAGTACAACATACTCGAAGGCGACTCGGCTTTACAACTCACAAACATCCTGCAGTACAACTGGCAGGTGGACAAGATGACGGTGAAGAACACATCGGGCACCTTCACAGCGTCGTTCATCAGCGGCGAGAGCCTCATGTACACCCGCTACAGTTCGCAGGCTGTGCCGTCAGGATGGCTCGTACCATTGTCGTACATCAACCTCGGACGCATACCTAAGGGTGAAGAAATTGCGAAAGTGCGCCTCATTGTGCCACATACGCAGGGACAGAGCGACGCTTCAAAGAATGTCTACCCATGTCTGTATGAGATAACTTATGCCCTCGGAAGATAATCAACACTTAACATTCAAAACACCACATGACTCTTATTAAATCTATTTCGGGTATCCGCGGAACTATCGGCGGCCCCACGGGCGACACACTGAACCCACTCGACATCGTTAAGTTCACAACCGCTTACGCTACACTCATGAAGCGTCGTGCTACAGGCGAAGGACGCAAGAAGATTGTTGTAGGACGCGACGCACGCATCTCAGGCGATATGGTGCGCAACGTGGTTTGCGGCACACTCATGGGCATGGGACTCGACGTGATAGACATCGACCTCGCCACAACACCTACAACTGAGTTGGCTGTGCGCTGGACGGGCGCACTCGGCGGCATCATCATAACAGCAAGTCACAACCCACGCCAGTGGAACGCACTGAAGTTGCTCAACAGCGAAGGCGAGTTCCTCACCAAGGACGATGGCAACGAGGTGCTCAGCATCGCCGAGAAGGAGGACTTCGACTATGCCGATGTCGACTCGCTCGGATCATACACACGCGACGACTCGTTCAACCAACGTCACATTGAGAGCGTACTCGACCTCAAGCTGGCTGACGTAGACGCTGTACGCAACGCAAAGTTCAAGGTGTGCGTTGACGCTATCAACAGCGTTGGCGGCATCATCCTACCCGACTTGCTGAAGGCACTCGGCGTAGAATATACCATCCTTAACTCTACAGCAAACGGCGACTTCGCCCACAATCCCGAACCGCTTGAGAAGAACTTGCAGGGCATCATGGACGAGATGCGCAGCGGCAAGTACAACCTCGGCATCGTTGTAGACCCAGACGTAGACCGTCTTGCTTTCATCTGCGAAAACGGCGAGATGTTCGGTGAGGAGTACACACTCGTAAGCGTAGCTGACTACGTGCTGCAACACACACCTGGCAACACCGTGTCGAACCTCTCTTCTACACGCGCTCTGCGTGACGTTACTGAGCGTCACGGCGGTACATACACAGCTGCCGCAGTAGGCGAGGTGAACGTTACGACAAAGATGAAAGAGGTAGGAGCCGTTATCGGCGGCGAAGGCAATGGTGGTGTTATCTACCCGGAGAGCCACTACGGTCGCGACGCCCTTGTAGGCATCGCTCTGTTCCTCTCTTCACTGGCTCACAAAAAGTGCACAGCAAGCGAGCTCCGCGCCACATTCCCTAACTACTTCATCGCAAAGAATCGCATCGACCTCACTCCGTCTACAGACATCGACGCTATCCTCGAGAAGGTGAAGGAGATGTATGCATCGGAGAAGATTACGGACATTGACGGCGTGAAGATCGACTTCCCCGACAAGTGGGTACACCTGCGCAAGTCGAACACCGAGCCTATCATCCGCGTGTACAGCGAAGCTGCAACAATGGAAGAGGCTGACGCATTGGGCAAGAAGCTGATGCAGGTGGTTTACGATATGCAGTAAAACGCAAAGAACGTTATTACCATGCAACGTAAACATCGTCATTAAACCATGGTAACAATAATAACAAAAGGCGTGTCATTGTTTTGACACGCCTTTTGTTGTTAATATGCTTCGCGATACTTGTTCTCGTCTTTATCCTCGAGCATCGAGAGATAACTCTGATAGCGTGAAGCAGCTATGTAATGTTCCTCGACAGCCTTCAGCACGGCGCAGCCTGGTTCGTGCGTATGCGTGCAGTTATTGAAGCGACACTCCTTCGAGAAGTGGAATATATCCTTAAAATAACTTGTCAGTTCTTCGGGTTCCATATCGAACGTACCGAAGCCCTTTATACCCGGAGTATCGATAAGATATCCACCCTCGGGCAGTTCGAGCATCTCCGAGAACGTCGTGGTGTGCATACCCGTGTTGTGCGCATCGCTAATCTCCGATGTACGCAGATTGGCTCCAGGCAGGATGTGGTTGATGAAGGTCGACTTGCCTACACCGCTATTACCGCTCAGCAGTGTCTTTTTATCCTTCAGCATCGCCGGAATGGCATCCATGCCCAGTCCCGTAGTGGCAGACACGGCAACACACTTATAGCCCACCGTCTCGTACAGACGCATCATCATCTCCTGGTAGTGTCGCTCCTCGTCAGAGAGTATATCGGTCTTGTTGAACACCAGCACTGTCGGCACGCTGTATGCCTCCGCCGTAGCGAGGAAGCGGTCGATGAAGATGGTACTCGTCTGTGGATAGTTCACCGTAACGATGAGGAATGCTTGGTCAACGTTGGCAGCGATGATGTGGCTCTGCTTGCTGAGGTTCTGCGACTTGCGTATGATATAGTTGCTGCGGTCGTGAATGGCTGTGATAAACGCCGTTCCCTCCTGATTGCGCACTATATCCACGATGTCGCCCACAGCTACCGGATTGGTGCTGCGTATGCCTTTCAAGCGGAAATTGCCCTTTATCTTGCAGTCTACATCGAGGCCTTCGTCAGTGCGAACGGTGTACCAGCTGCCTGTATTCTTGATTACTAATCCGTGCATCTATTAAAAGTAAAAAAGTAAAAAGGTAAAAAAGTAAAAGAGTAAAAAAGGTAAGAAGTAATGGTTCATTAAAATGATGTTCTCTTCTTTTTACTTTTTTACTCTTTTACTTTTTTACTCTTATACAGTCATGATTTCCTTCTGCTTAGCAGTGAGCAAGTCGTCAACTTTCTTCACGAACTTGTCGTGTACCTTCTGAAGTTCACCCTCAGCGTCCTTCTCCAGGTCTTCAGACAGTCCGTCTTTAATAGCCTTCTTGAGCTTGTCCTTTGTGTCCTGACGTGCGTTGCGAATCTCCACCTTAGAGCGCTCACCAATCTTGTTGCACTGCTTCACAAGCTCCTTACGGCGCTCCTCTGTAGGCTGTGGGATGCCGAGGCGGATAATCTCACCGTTATTCTCAGGAGTGATGCCTACATCACTGTCCATGATTGCCTTCTCGATGTCGCGAATCTGCTTCTTGTCGAAAGGACGGATAGCGATAGTGCGTGGATCGGGCACCGTAACGTTAGCCACCTGGTTCAATGGCACCATAGAGCCCCATGAGCTCACGCGTACACCATCGAGGATTGCCACGTTGGCGCGTCCGGCACGGATACGTGCCAACTGCTCTTCCAAGTACATAGCAGCCATTTCCATGCGCTCTTCTGCGCCGTTCAATGTTTCTTTTACGTCTATCATAATTATTTTATTATTTATTTCTGAACTGTTTTAGTTATTCGATTTGCAAATTTACAGAAAATAGTTGATAATACGAAATAACGCCTGTTGTTTTTAATTCAAAACTCAAAGCTTGACCTTCAAGCAACGCACCGCGCCACCCTTGGTGAGCTTCAGTACATAGATGCCTTTTGTCAATCCGACTGTGCTAAGCGCATTAACTCCACGTGCGCTCAGCACGAGTGCGCCAGTTGTATTGTACAAACAAGCCTCATCTGCACGCTCGTCGAAGAGCAACATGTCGCCTGAGCGTGTCACACTCGTCTTATCACCACCAATGGTGAAGATGCCTGCAGCACCATTGTCCTTATAAGCTATGCTGATGAATGGTATCAGCTGTTCGCCCCATACGTTAGCATCTTCGTTCTCACCACTACAATAGGCGATATGCGGATTGCCTTCCGTCTCCATCATGTGCCAGTCGGGATGCTTCGTGCTATCCTTAATGTATCCAGTGCCGAGCGGACACTCGAACTTCATTATCACGTTACCTCCCTCGTACTTATACGGTGTTGTGAAATTAACAACCAGTTCCAAGTCGTTGGCATTGCCTTGAATAGTGATATTGCCGTCGAAGACGGTTGTGAAGCCGCTCTCGTCGAACACTGCGTCGCCACCGTCCTCGTCGAGCATATCGGTGCGTGTGGTCGACTTGATGCTGATGCGTGCCGGGAAGGTATAAGCCTCCGCATTCTTGCCGTTGTAGAGGAAGCGCATACCTGTTATCTCGATGCCCTTCTTCTGCATCTCCTTCTCAAGGAAGAGTGCTTGACACTGCGAGTATGGGTCGAGCATAAAGAATGGGAAACGCCATCCCCAGCTATTGTCTTGGTTCAGTGTGAGCCACTTGTCGGCATCTGCAGCCGATACCTTCACCTCTAACGGTGTTGCCAGAACGTTATCTGCCGGGTATGTATCGCCAGCAAGCTCCACCTTAGCCACTACCTTTATAGTGCCCTCTGCTCCCGGCACCCAGTTGACTGCCACTTCTACCGCCTTATCTGGTGCCACACTCTTGCCCTTTGCCTCGCCGAGCACTTCGTTGTTATCGGCGTTGAGCAGCAGTACGCGATAGTCGGCTACCGTTGCCGAACCTTCGTTGCGCACGTCTACGGTGAAGGTCTGCTGACTCTGACTGTTCACGAGCTGCGAGCCGGTGAGTGCCTGCACGCTGATGTCCTTCGTGCTATACTCTCGTATGGACACATCCTTCAGATAAATCTGTCCATGATTAGCTTCGCTACATGCCTGGAAGGCGATACGTGCAGAACCTGTTGCCTCTGGTTGGAAGTTGTCCTTGCCGTAGAGGAAGATGTTCGATGCGGTATGGAACTCGCCCGTCTCCTTTATGAGTTTGGTCGCACCGGTAGCTATCGGTTCCGAACAGAGCCACACCTTCATCTGCTCCATCACCTGTTCGTGCTTATCGGGAGTCACCCAGTTGGCTGACGAGTAGGTGTAGCGTACCTGATATGTCTTGCCCTTCTCGAACTTCAGCGCAGGCGTGTAGAGCCAATCGTCGGCATTCTTGTCCGTGCGATCGTATGTAGTAGTCTGCGTCGGAGTGTAGAACGTCCATGTATTACCGTCGTTGTTCTTGTCTACAGTCACCCAGCGGTCGAAATCGTCCTGTGTGGTGAGCAGCGAAGTGAATGGCACGCTGTCCTCCGGTCCGAAGCTCAGCGTCTTCGACGTAGCCGAAGCACCCACGCCCTTCTTGTTCACAGCCGTGATGACGTAGCTGTAGCCCTTCTGCACGCTGACCGCATCCGTTGCACGCAGCGATGTAGTACCTTCCACAACCACTTTATTGTCTGGCATACGCACCACGTTATACTTCAATGTAGTATTATCAAAATATCCGCCATGCTTACCCTTTGCCGGTGCTGCCCATGTTATCTCGGCGTTGCCACCGTGCGTGGTGAGCGTCACGTTCTGTGGCTCGCCTGGCAGGTCTTCGCCCACGTATGCAGCAAACTCCTTGTACACGCCGTCGCCCGCAGCATTGTACGGCACTACCTTATATATATAGTAGCCATCCGTCGCAGGCTTGTCTGTCCATGCCACGGCTTTGCCCTGCGTTGTCTCGGTTGAGGTGTACACGAGCTGATTGTTGCGATACACCTTTGTGCCGGTAAGTCCTGTTAGTGTCGCACCAAGATAGTTCACGCTTGGCGTTGTCCACGAGAGCTGTGCTGAGAGTGCGCCCTTAGCATCTGCCACAGCTTTAAAGCCACGCGGATACGACGGAGCACCATCGGCTACATACTGGTACGGTATGCCCATGCCGAGGAGCTGCATCTCGTTGTCCATAAACTCCTTCTTAAGCGAGGCACCCGTCTTCGGATCGAGCTCTACGAGGTAGGCATTGCCATCGGAGGTCTGCGCCATCCACCACAAGCGGTGGGTGGTCTTGTCGAACTCCATCGTCTGACTGTAGTCGCCGAGATACACGTTGGTATTGCCCATATCCTTGTACTCGCAGGTCTTCGCAGTCTTATTGATACTGCTTATCTCAATCTTGCTGAGGTAGCTCTTCATGCCGCCCTTGCGCACAGCGTACAGACTACCATTGTCGGCTGCGAGCGTGTAGAGGAGCACGTTGTTGAGCGTAGCCACAAGCGAAAGTTCGAGTGTGGTGCGGTCGATTTCGTAGAGGTACGACTTGTTCACAGAGGTGTCATAGTGCAGTGCGAAGATGCGGTTCGTCTTCGGGTCGTATGTCATCTCGTCGAGGATAAGCGGTGCCTCGGTTGTAGAGTTCACTATCTCGCGCTTAGCGGTGTACTCGCCCGTGTTCACATCCACCACACTGATGGCGCGTGGCATGAGCGTATTCTCGTAGAGCGTGGTCTCGTAGGCATAATACTCGTTGCCTACATACGTGCCGGCTGTAGTGATAGGTGTCACTCCTGCCTTATAACCATAGTCGCGCACCCACTTGTGGGTATTCGGATTGGCTGTATTAAACTTCACAAATCCGGTGCCGTTCACATTCTTCTCATAGCGCAACTGACCGAATATGTCAGCCTCGCCGTCCTGCACATCGTAAACATACTGACCGGTCTGCGCTACCGTCTGCACAAAGGGTGCGGAAGCTAAAGTGAGCAGACAACCAAGCGTAAAGACTTTTCTTTTGATTGTAGGCATAATCTTATGTTATTTAAAATTAAGTATTTGGCTACAAATATATATAAAAATCCCGAATAATGGTTCTGTAGGGATAAAAAAAACAGAAGTTTCACCCATTTGCGAAACTTCTGTAAATATTTATAATGCTATTTTCACCGACTTCTCAGTGCCGCCCTGCTGCAACTTCACAACGAACACGCCGTTGCCGAGTTGCTTGAGGTCGAGTGTCTCACCGCTCACAGCGAGCTGCTTAGCGTAGAGCTGCTGACCGAGTGCGTTGTACACTGTCACACGAGCCGTTCCTTCCGAACCGAAGAAGCACTGTACGGTGCGTGCCATGCGATTGGTAGTGATGCTGAACATCTGCTCGCCAACTTGTGTGTCACTGATGCCGGTTGTCTCACGTGCGAGTTTCAATCCCTCGAAAGCGTCAAGCTTACCCGCACCCCAACTGTTGCGATCCGACTTCTCTGCACTACCCGTATAGGTGTCGTGGCGTGAGGTCTGGTTGAGGATGTTGCGCACATCGGCAGGCGTGAGGTTCGGATTAGCCTGAAGCCATAGAGCCACCGTGCCTGTAACCACTGGCGAAGCCATCGACGTGCCTAAATTGACATCATAGTAGTCGTCGCCACTCTTAGCTATACATGCATTAGCGCTGAAAGCAGAGTAGTAGCGCGATGTAGCCGACACAAGTATACAGCCAGGAGCCGTCACATCGGGCTTCGAACGTCCGTCGAGTGTGGGGCCGTGGCTTGAGAACAACGAGAGCTGTCCCTTTCTGCCCACAAGCTCTGTATTTATATCATAAAGCCCGTTTTTAAGTGTCTCATAAGACATCTTCGTGTTGTACGAGCCGACACTGATAACATTATCGCTCACGCCGCCAAGCTCACCCACTGTGCAGTCGGTGTCGCCCTCAGTCCAGCCGCGCTTGCCTCCGTCGAGGAAGTAGCCTTCGGTAGCATTGTTCCACATGTGGATTGACGTGCCGGCATCGCTCGTTGCGACGATGCCTATCTTGCGGTTCTCGGCGATGCTTGTAGCGCGACACATGAGGAGCACCTCCGTGCGCTCGTTGTCAGGGTTCTTCTGCAGAGCCATCTGTACCGTCGACACCACTCCGCTGCCGTCGGGGAAGGTGTACTTCACGTCGGTCTCGCCGTCGGACGCTACGGCTGGCGACTCGTACATCACCTTACCCTTCAACGCGTCTACAACAACCGCCTTCACCGTCAGCGGTGCACCCTTGCTGCTCCAGATGTCTACGTAAGCCTGCTTTGTGGTGGCATTCTCGCTGAAGCCAATCATCGTCTTGAGCGATGTATCGCCATCCTCAAGGTCTTTCGACACGTGCAACGCCGTGCTGCCCTCGTTGCCTGCAGCTCCGACGATAATTCTGCCCGGACCCGTCATTGCCGCAAATGCTTGGTCGGTGGCTGATGTGCCGTCGTGCGGACCGAGGTGCGAACCCAGACTGATGTTCACGACGCAGGGCTTGCCCACGCTCTCGGCGTAGTCAAAGCAGTACTGTATGCCGTCGGTGATGTTCACATTGCTCGAACCGAAGCTCACGAACACGAGTTCGGCTTCGGGCGCAACACCATAGTAGGATGTCGTGCGGTCGCCACCAACTGCTATGCCTGCCACGTGCGAGCCGTGGAATGTTGAGGAGATGTCGTAGTTGACGGCACGCATCTCGTCAAAGGTGGCGTACTCGCTGCCGTAACCGAACTTGGCAGGCGACTTTCCGCCCTTTGCGTTCTGATCCCATACGCGTGCGATGCGTGTGCCGATGCCGTCGGGATTGGTAAAGGCGATGTGCGAATACTGAAATCCGCCGTCGACGATGCCTACCACTACGCCCTTGCCTGTGTATGCACCAAGTTCGGAGGTGGTCGACTGACAATCGTCTACCTTCGTTTCCTTACGCGCCACGTCGAGCAACATGCGCACATCTGTGCCCACCTGCACGCTCTCCACCTCGTCGAGTGCTGCCACAGCTTCAACAGCCGTGAGGGGCAGACTGACAGTGAGCAAGCGGTCGGTCACTACGTTGCGCACTTCTACGCCCAACGATTCCAGACGGCTGAGACAGTCGTCTACAGAGGAGTTATGACTTGACGGAGTAAGGGTGAGGAAGGCATCCACCTTCTTCACCGTTGCCGACTTCACATGTTTCTGTGTACTCATATCCTGAAGCATCAGGCTCGTACTTGGCGAAAGCTTCTGTGCGAAAGCCGAACTGCCCACGAAGAGCAGCGATGCCAATAGGATGGTTGATTTGTTCATTGGTTTATTTTATGAAATGTTGTTATGGTGAGGTGGTGAGATGTGTTTTATTGTTGTGGTGATGAGATGGTGACAAATGCAAATCTCAACACCACACCATCTCAACATCTCACCACCTTTTATTAATAAGCTTCAAATGCACCCTTGTAGTTGACAACAATGCGTGTGTTGTCGCCACCGTTCGTGGTATAGCTGTTAGTATACTTGTTGGTTACGTCGAGCAAAATCTCGTACACGCCGTTCTCGTCCTTGCTCACAGTGAGCGTGCCATTGTTAGGCATATTGCCATAGCCGTGACCGGCTGCATACGACTGCAGCTGGATGCTGCCAGCGTTGTACTTGATGTCTACAATCTTCTCCTGACCGACGTTAGCAAGATCTATCTCGCCTGCGTTGATGAGGTCGCTGCCAACCTTCACCTCCACTCTGTCTGACGATGTCTTGCCGTCGCCTTCGGGGATAAGGTAAAAGGTGAAGTTGCCCTTGTACTCCTTCATGTACGATGTGCCGAGCTGTCGTGTGATGGAGACCTCACCGTCAGCGTTGTAGTACTTATACTCGTTCTCTGCCACTACCGACGGTATTATCTCGTCGAGCGACTCTGTATTAGTCAACGCACCGAAGTAAGAGAGGCTAACAGTTTTGCCGTCCTCAAGCACTGCTTCGAGGCTCACGTATGTCAGTCCGTTGTAGCCCTGTGCGGTGGTGATGGTGCCCGACTTCACCTTATCATATACGGTGCGTGTAGCGTAGTCGATATAGCGGAAGGTGTAGCTGTCTGCGTCTGTAGCCATATCAATCGTTCCGTTGTAGAGCTTGGCAGCCGAAACGCTGAACCATACTGCAACGTTGGCACTGAGGAAGTCGGCTGGAGCCGTAGCCGCTACGTCAGCGAAGGCGAAGTTGGTAGGTTCGCCCGTCGCTTTTGGTTGTACACAGAAAGCGGAAGCCACCTTTGAGTGAGCAACAGCCTGCTCAGGAACACTAACCTTTATGCTGTTTTCAACAAGATAAATGCGTCCGAAAGCACCCGTGTACTCACAACGAACTTCGTCACCACCGTCTTCTGCCTCAACAGAGATTGTGACGTTCTTCTTAAACTTGTCGAACTTCACCTTAACCGAACCCTTCTTGAGTTCGCGTTCTTTGTATCTCAACACAACACCTTCCGCAGTAGCAAGGTCTACATCTTGTCCTATTAAAGATGTAGGGAGTTCGATTGTAATATCAGGAATAAGGTTGCTCGCGACATTCTCAGCAGTATGAATCGCAAAAAGGCTATTTTCACCGCTCTCTGCAAACAGCACCGTGTTCACCGGATTTACTTCTTCGTTGAACGCCCACTGGTTATTCAAGTCGGCATACACCTTATCCGAGAAGCTTACGCGCTCCACATTGTCCACCTTATACTCTACTTTTGTGCCGTCCTTCTGCTGAACGGTCATTATTCTCTTTGTTGTCTGTGCGTAACTGGCACTCATCGCCATGAGGCACAACATTGTCAATACAGTCTTTTTCATCGCTTTACTATTTTTGTTATAACTCCATTTGATGTTCTCACAACGTAAACGCCACTATGCAGCGACGATACGTCTACTGGGCTCGTTGCGTCGGCTGCGAGCACGTGCTGTCCGCCTACGGTGTAGACAGCGAGACGCTCGCCCTTGGCTGCGCCTTCTACGAGGAGTGTGTTGCCGACGAGTTTCACTGTGGCTGCCTCATCGCCACTCACCTTGTCCAGACCTGTCGACAGGTCGTAGTTGAGTTCTACCGGACCACTCCACTCGCCCTTAATCTGATAGCCCTTGCCGTCAGCCAGCTCGATGGTGAACTTATACTCCTCGTTAGCCAACTGCTCCACGCCTACACGTCCGCTATAGACGAAGGCGAAGCTGTCCACTACGCAGTAGCGTCCCTTCTCGAAGTGCTCGTAGCGTGTGCCGGTGCGTCCGCCGACGTTGTCGAAGTAGCCGCGTGTCATCTTGTAAGGCGCATAGAGGTTAGTCCACAGGTGGTCGTTCTCCATCAGCTCGTATGTGCCTGAAGGCAGATAGGCTGTGCCAGGCTTTGTCTGGAACTCCATACGGAGCAAGTCGCCCTCGTCGCCGTCCTTACCGCTTGGCGAACCGAGGTCGACGGTGAAGATGTTCACGCCGTTCTGGTTGCCGAGGAAGTAGACGCGTGCCTTCTTTATGTAGTCGAGATTGAGCTGCACGTCGCGGTCGAGGTTCGACTCTACGTACTTCTCCTTGTCGTCCGACACGTCCACGATGTTGAACTTGATGTTCTTCGCCGTGCCCGTCACCTTGTGTCCGCGGTCGGTAGTACAATCCACGGTGAAGTTGAATGTACCCTCTTCGTCGCCCTCAGTGATTACGACCGTGCCGTCGGTGATGTAAGCATAGTCGTAGTCGGAATCAGATCCGGTTACGGTCTTGCGACGTTTGACGTATGTACCCATGAGTACGGTCATGCCGTTGTAGTCGATCTCCATACCGGGGAAGTAGGTTTCGCTCTTGAAGTTGCGCGCCATGGTGTATGTGCCCGGTATGATTGTAGCCTGTTTCGGGTCGCCGAAGAGACGGTTGAAAGCGCAGATGGCAAGGTTAAATCCCGTACCCTTCATGTTGCCGGTCTCCGGGTCGAAGTCGCAGTCGAAGAGGTTGATGTATATATTGCCAGTGTTCGACTCCATCAGGTTGCCATGATAGTAAGCCATACCGCCTGTGAACGTCGTGTTCACGTCGGTAGGTATCTGCGGATATACCGTCGTGCCGGTGTTCATATCTACGAAACTGAGTGTGCCGGTGTACGTGTACTGCACGCCGTTAGCGTCGGCAAAGGTCACAGTGTACGAGTTATCGGTGCCCTTCTTCACCGTCACGTCGCCCTTCAGTGCGTATTCCTTACCGGGTTTGCCGCTGAGTCCGTACTTAGTGGTGTAGGAGTAGTCGGCATCGTAATACAGACTGCCCTCGCCTGCCTTGAATGTTCCCTCGGGCAGTTCGGTGCCTGTGCCAGCCGGAGCATACAAGTCGATGGCTGCCACGTTGGCGTTGGTAGCCACGATGGTGCCTTCAGCCGAGTTGAACACAGCGTTTGTCTTGTCCGAAACTACGAGATAATAGTTGTCGCAGTTGTTGGTAGCCTCAGAAGCTGCGGTGTAATACGAAGCTACGACGTGACTCATGGCGAGGGTCTTGACTTCGTCTGCCTTAGCTGGCACAGAGAAGCGCGGCGAGTTCTTTACGAATGACTTCTGCGCTGCTGTGGGTAGCGCAAGTACAGAAAGAAGAAGTGTTATAAAGAGTATAGATTTTTTCATCGTTTGATTAATTTAAATGTGTGTTCGTTCTCCAATGTGAGCACATAAACTCCGGGCTTGCAGCTGTCGAGGCTCACGCTCACAGCTCCCTCTACTACGCTTTTGCGCGCCACAAGTGTGCCGTCGGCAGCGTAGAGCGTGGCAGTTTTCGCCTTTGTGCCACCCACCGTCACAGTACGGTTGTCGGTGTACGTCAGCGAGAATGTCTTGCCCTCGGTGCCCGCAATGGCGGTGGGCACGACATAGTCGAAATAGAACTCGGCTACAGTCGACTGTTCATAGTCGGTCGTAACCCCTACAGATGTCACCGTCAGTTTGCCATCGGCGAAACCAACTTCGGGCTGATCGGCAAGGAAGAAGCTTGCCGTGGCATCATCAACAAACTTTAGGACGAGTGCTTGACGCGGTGTAGTGTCGGTATCATCGGCATACGTAGCCACCGATGGTGACAACAACAGCAACGCAAGCAACGCCTGCAATAGTCTTGCTTTCATAGTCTTGTTGCTTTTAGTTTAACTTCATAATAATATAACTCTCTTTTTACCTCTGCAAATATACACATTATTATTCATTCACCCTTAAAAAATCGTATTTTTTAAACAAACGACCACAATTTGCTTACAAATAGCAACCGCTTGAATTAGTAATTATCAATTCGTAATTATTCCTCCTGAAACTGATAGTTTCCCTACTTTTACAACATAAACCCTCTGTTTTCTCCACCGTTCGCGTCCGCCACCCAATCGGATTCCGTCCGCCGCCCGATCAGATTCCGTTCGCCATCCGATCAGATTCCGTCCGCCATCCAATCAGATTCCGTTCGCCATCCGATCGGATTGCGTTCGGGTGACGATGACTTTTCGTGAGGTTTTATTGGACAAAACAATGCGGAAACCTACTTAAAGGCACGAATTATTGATATATATAATAGGTGGAATGAAGTTTTTTAGTTAATTTTGCGAATGATTAAAGCTACACACCCCATACTATAACTTTATATCTTTGGAATGAAAGAATTTGTAATATCAGAAGTAAAGGCTGAGACAGCCATACTCGTAGGTCTTATAACCAAGGAACAGGACGAGGAAAAGACAAAGGAATACCTCGACGAGCTGGAGTTCCTTGCCGACACCGCGGGTGCCGTAACCGTCAAACGATTCACGCAGCGCGTGGGCGGACCAAGCTCCGTGACATACGTCGGCTCAGGTAAACTCGAGGAGATACGCGCATACATAGAGGCTGAGGAGGATGCTGAACGCCCCGTCGGCATGGTCATCTTCGATGACGAACTCTCGGCAAAGCAGATGCGCAACATCGAGAAGGTGCTGCAGGTGAAAATCCTCGACCGCACATCGCTCATCCTCGACATCTTCGCCATGCGCGCGCAGACGGCTGCGGCAAAGACGCAGGTGGAGCTGGCGCAGTATCGCTACATGCTTCCGCGTCTGCAACGTCTGTGGACTCACCTCGAACGCCAGGGCGGTGGCTCGGGCTCGGGTGGAGGCAAGGGTTCTGTGGGTCTGCGCGGACCTGGTGAGACGCAGCTCGAGATGGACCGCCGTATCATCCTCAACCGCATAACACTGCTCAAACAGCGACTCGTGGAGATTGACAAGCAGATGAGCACACAGCGCAAGAACCGCGGACGTACCATACGCGTGGCACTCGTGGGATACACCAACGTGGGCAAGTCGACCATCATGAACATGCTCGCAAAGAGCGAGGTGTTCGCCGAGAACAAACTGTTCGCCACGCTCGACACTACGGTGCGCAAGGTAGTTATAGACAACCTACCGTTCCTGCTCGCCGACACCGTGGGCTTCATACGCAAATTGCCCACCGACTTGGTCGACTCGTTCAAGTCGACGCTCGACGAGACTCGCGAGGCTGACCTGCTGCTGCACGTGGTAGACATATCGCACCCCGACTTCGAGGAGCAGATACGCGTCGTGGAGAACACGCTGAAGGAGTTGGGCTGCGCCGACAAGCCGTCGATGATTGTGTTCAACAAGATTGACAACTACACTTGGACCGAGAAGGAGGAGGATGACCTCACGCCGATGACGAAGGAGAACATCACGCTCGACGAGCTGAAGCGCACATGGATGGCACGACTCGGCGAGAACTGCATGTTTATCTCGGCTAAGGAGAAGCTGAATATCGACGAGTTCCGCGAGACAATATACCGTAAGGTGCGCGAGCTGCACGTACAGAAGTATCCGTACAACGACTTCCTGTATATGGATGTGGAATAAAGTGGTGAGGTGGTGAGATGGTGAAAAGGTGTTGTTGTGGTGAGATGGTGAGATGGTGACATATGCAAATCTCAACATCACAACATCACAACATCTCAACATCATATCTCAACACCTCAACATCATATCTCAACACCTCAACATCTCAACATCATATCTCAACACCTCAACATAACAACATCTCAACACCAAAAGCACATGATTTATCGCAACTTAACCGAAAACGAAATCTCGACTCTACAAGCCAACAGCTGCTGGGCAGAAGACTGGCAACGCATTGAGGTGAGCGAAGATTTCGAGCCTCGCTTCTTCCACGGCGTAATGTTCTACGGCGATATACGCCTCGGAGCATTCACAAACAACGTGGAGGTGAGCCGCGGCTTCATGAAACACGCAGGCGTGAACAACGCCACACTGCGCAACGTAACCATTGGCAACAACTGTCTCATAGAAAACATTTCGGGATACATTAACAACTATGTCATTGGCGACGATTGCATCATATCCAATGTATGCACTATGGAAACAACCGACGGTGCAACATACGGAGAAGGCAACTTGATATCGGTGCTCAACGAGGTGGGCGACGGAAACATTATACTCTTCCACGGACTGACAAGTCAGATTGCAGCACTTATGGTCAAACACTTCCACAACCGACAGCTGAAGGATGCCATACGCCGACTGATACGCGAAGAGATAGAACGCACTTCGCCAGATATGGCAACCATCGGCAACCGCGTGAAGATCGTGAACACTAAGGAGATTACGAATACCGTTGTCTACGACGACTGCGAGATAGCGGGCGCAGCACGACTCAGCGACTGCACCCTAATGAGCAACAGCGAAGCATCGGTATACATCGGTACAGGAGTAATCTGCGAGAACTCAATCATCAGCAACGGCTCGGCTATAACCAACAGCGTGAAGATGCAGGACTGCTTCGTTGGCGAAGCATGCAAACTGAGCAACGGCTTCACCGCAGCAGGCAGCGTGTTCTTCGCCAACTCGTACATGGCGAACGGAGAGGCATGCGCAGCGTTCTGCGGTCCGTTCACCGCTTCGCATCACAAGAGCTCACTGCTCATCGGCGGACAGTTCTCGTTCTACAACGCCGGCTCGGCTACCAACTTCTCTAACCATGCCTACAAGATGGGACCGATGCACTACGGAACGCTCGAACGCGGATCGAAGACTGCCAGCGGTGCATACATACTGATGCCGGCGCATATCGGTGCCTTCTCCGTGTGCTTCGGCAAACTGATGTACCACCCCGACACACGCTCGCTACCATTCTCGTATCTTATAGCATATAACGACACCATGTACCTGGTGCCAGGACGCAACCTGACAACCGTGGGACTGTACCGCGACATACGCAAATGGCCAAAACGCGACATGCGACCAAACGGCGCACGCAAAAGCATTGTCAACTTCGACTGGCTCTCGCCGTTCACCGTGGGCGAGATACTGCGCGGAAAGAAGATACTGGAAAATCTGCGCAACGCATCTGGAGAAGATGTGCCGACGTACAACTATCATGGGTATGTCATCAAAAACTCGTCGCTGCGCAAAGGCATCAAATACTACGACATCGCACTGCGCATATACATGGGAGCGGTGCTCAAACGCCATGCACCGATGGAGCCGACAACGAACGTGGGCACCGGACCATGGACAGACCTGTCGGGTCTGTTGCTGCCCGTGTCGGAGGAACAGCACCTCGTGGACGATATTCTCTCTGGCGAGATTGACACCACCGAGGATATTGCCGAGCGATTTGAGGAGATAAACGCCAACTATTCCGAATACCGCTGGGCGTGGTCGTATCGGATGATTATGGACTACTACGGCTTCTTAGAGCTGAACGAGGAGAACGTGGAACGAGTGAAGCGCGACTACATCACGGCACGACGTGCATGGATTGCCGAGATTAAAAAGGATGCCGCAAAGGAATACCAACTGGGCGACGTGGAGGAAGAGGTGTTCAACAACTTCAACGAACAGCTCGACAAGGAGGTTGACTTTGAAAACCAGAAACTCTATATGTAATATTTTAGACAAAACAACAATAATGAAATTCAAATCCTTTATTATTGCCGCAATACTCTCACTGGGAACAGCGGCTACTGCCTCGGCATACGAATACGAGACAGTGAAGGGCGACCCGATGCAGACACGCATCTACACGCTGCCCAACGGACTGAAGGTTTATCTTTCTGTGAACAAGGAGCAGCCACGCATACAGACTTACGTGGCTGTGCGCACTGGTTCGCGCAACGACCCTGCCGAGACAACGGGCTTGGCTCACTACCTGGAGCACCTCATGTTCAAGGGAACACGTCTCTTCGGCACCACCGACGCAGCGAAGGAGCAGCCCTATCTCGACGACATCGAACGCCGATACGAGCACTACCGCACCATGACCGACCCCGAAAAGCGCCGACAGCTCTATCACGAGATCGACTCGGTGTCGCAGATTGCTGCGCAGTATTTCATACCGAACGAGTACGACAAGCTGATGGCTGCCATCGGAGCCAACGGCACCAACGCTTATACAAGCAACGACGTGACATGCTACGTGGAGAACATACCGTCGAACGAGGTGGACAACTGGGCACGCATCCAGGCTGACCGCTTCCAGAACATGGTCATCCGCGGCTTCCATACAGAGCTTGAGGCTGTTTACGAGGAGTACAACATGCACCTCACAAGCGACTTCGACAAGGAGTGGGCGGCACTCGGCAAGAAACTCTTCCCTACTCACCCCTACGGCACACAGACCACCATCGGTACGCAGGAGCATCTGAAGAACCCATCAATCACGAATATCAAAAACTACTTCAAGCACTACTATGTGCCGAACAACGTGGCTATCTGCATGGCGGGCGACTTCGACCCGGAGGCAGTGATGGCTACCATCGACAAGTACTTCGGCTCGTGGAAGAAGAGTGAGCAGGTGAAGTACCCGCACTTCGCACCAGTGAAAGATCTCACGGCTCCGGCTGACACCACCGTAATCGGACAGGAGGCTGAGAACGTGTTCCTCGGCTGGAAGATGGACGGCTCGGCTTCGCTGCAGGCTGATACGCTCGACGTCATCGACCGTATGCTCGCCAACGGCAACGCCGGACTCATCGACATCAACGTAAACCAGAAGATGCTCTGCCAGGGTGTGCAGTCGGGCAAGATTGACATGCGCGACTACTCGCAGTTCATCATGATTGGTCAGCCCAACGAGGGTCAGTCGCTCGACGAAGTGAAGGCTATCATGCTCGCAGAAATCGAGAAGCTCAAGCGTGGCGAGTTCAGCGACAAGCTGCTGCCTTCGGTTAAGAACAACATGAAGCTCGAGTTCCTGCGCTCGCTCGACAGCAACGAGAGTCGCGCAACGTCGTTCGTCAACACCTTTGTCTACGGACGCCCGTGGAAGACGCAGGTGGAGCGCTTCGACCGCATCGCCGGCATCACCAAGGAGCAAATCATGGACTTCGCCCGACGCCATTTCACCGACGGCTACGCCATCGTCTACAAACGTCAGGGCGAAGACCCCACACAGAAGAAGATTGAGAAGCCAGCTATCACACCGATACCGTCCAACCGCGACCTGCAGAGCGCACTCGTGAAGGAGATAAAGGAGTCGAAGGTGAAGCCTATCGAGCCGGTATTCCTCGACTACACAAAGGACTTCGCTCGCACTACTACAAAGAAGAAGCAGCCGGTCTACTACATCCAGAACACGCAGAACGACCTCTTCGAGCTTCACTTCGTGTACGATTTCGGTTCGGAGGCTAACAAGTGGCTGCCCTACGCCACCGACTATCTCGACCTGCTCGGCACCGGCACGATGTCAGCAGCAGAGGTCAAGGAGCGTTTCTACGAGTTGGGCTGCGAATACAGCTTCAACCCTACATGGTCTACTATGACCGTATCGCTCAGCGGTCTCGGCGAGAACATGACCGAGGCTATGAAACTCATGGAGCAAATGCTCAACAACGCAAAGGTCGACAACGAGGCTTACAGCAAGTACGTTGACAACCTGTTGAAGGGTCGTCGCGATGCGAAGCTCAACCAAAAGGAGAACTTCTCAGCACTGCGCAACTACGCATTCTACGGCAAGTACAACCCCACGCGCAACGTGCCCGACAGCACAGAGCTCGTAACAACACGTCCGCAGGATGTTATCAATATGATTGCTGCGCTGAAGAACTACAAGCACGACGTGGTCTACTACGGTCCACTCGCCATGAAGCAGCTGCTTGCTATCGTCAACAAGAACCACATCACAGCGAAGACTCTGCAGGATGCGCCAGAGAACAAGCCATACAAGATGGTGGAGACTCCGAAGAACGAGATACTCCTCGCACCATACGACGCAAAGAACATCTACATGATGCAGCTGCACAACGTCGACCAGAAGTGGACTCCGGAGGACGAGGCTAAGATTTCGGTGTTCAACGAGTACTTCGGTGGCGGCATGAACGGCATCGTGTTCCAGGAGCTGCGCGAGAGCCGCGGACTCGCCTACAGCGCATTCGCCGACTACAGCACAACCAAGCGCAAGGAGAAGCAGACCAACTATGCTTATACATACATCATCTCGCAGAACGACAAGATGATGGACTGCATCCGCGTGTTCAACAACATCCTCGACACCATGCCGCAGTCGCAGGCGGCGTTCGAACTGGCGCAGCAGGCTGCCGTCAAGCGCATCGCTTCGCAGCGCATCACCAAGGCTAACATCATCTTCTCTTACCTTGGCAACAAGCGCATCGGCATCAACTACGACTTGCGTCGCGACATCTACGCTGCCATGCCGAAACTCACACTCGAGGACATCGTGAAGTTCGAGCACGACAACATGGCTAACAAGCCGTGGCTCTACATCATCCTCGGCGACGAGAATAACCTCGACATGAAGTCGCTCGAGAAGATTGCGCCCGTCAAGCGCGTCGCAACAGAAGAAATATTCACTTTTTAAACCAAATAACACTATGGCAACAACACCAGATTTCAAGTATGCTCCTATGTTCCAGATGGGCAAGGACACTACCGAGTATCGCCTGCTTACCACCGAGGGCGTAAGCACAGGCGAGTTCGAGGGTAAGACAATCCTTAAGGTTTCGAAGGAAGCGCTCACACTGCTCTCTCAGCAGGCGTTCCACGACGTAGAGTTCATGCTCCGTCGCGAGCACAACCTGCAGGTGGCTCAGATTCTCTCCGACCCAGAGGCATCGGAGAACGACAAGTACGTAGCTCTGCAGTTCCTCCGCAACGCCGAGACAGCTGCTAAGGGCATCCTGCCTTTCTGCCAGGACACCGGCACCGCTATCATCCACGGCGAGAAGGGACAGCGCGTATGGACCGACTTCGAGGACGAAGAGGCTCTCTCACGCGGTGTCTACAACACCTTCACCGAGGACAACCTGCGCTACTCGCAGAACGCTCCGCTGAACATGTACGACGAGGTGAACACACGCTGCAACCTCCCTGCACAGATCGACATCGAGGCTGTAGAGGGCGACGAGTATCGCTTCGTAATGGTGGCTAAAGGCGGTGGCTCTGCCAACAAGACATACTTCTACCCGATGACCAAGGCTACCATCCAGAACGAGGGCACACTGCTGCCGTTCCTCGTAGAGAAGATGAAGAGCCTCGGTACAGCGGCTTGTCCTCCGTACCACATCGCATTCGTTATCGGCGGCACATCGGCTGAGAAGAACCTCCTCACCGTGAAGCTCGCTTCTATCAAGTACTACGACTCGCTGCCTACAACAGGCGACGAGACAGGACGCGCTTTCCGCGACATCGACCTCGAAGAGAAGCTCCTCAAGGAGGCTCACAAGATCGGTCTCGGCGCACAGTTCGGCGGCAAGTATCTTGCTCACGACATCCGCGTGATCCGTCTGCCACGCCACGGCGCAAGCTGCCCAATCGGTATGGGCGTTAGCTGCTCGGCTGACCGCAACATCAAGGCTAAGATCACTAAGGACGGTGTGTTCCTCGAGAAGATGGACGCTAATCCTTCTGAACTTATTCCGGAGGAACTCCGTCGTCCGGGCGAGGGCACAACAGGCATCGAAATCGACCTCGACAAGGGTATCGACGCAGTACGTGCAGAGCTTTCTAAGTATCCGGTTAGCACACGTGTTAACCTCAAGGGCACTATCATCGTAGCTCGCGACATCGCTCACGCTAAGCTCAAGGCTCGTCTCGACGCAGGCGAGGAGATGCCGGCTTACTTCAAGAATCATCCTATCCTGTACGCTGGTCCGGCTAAGACTCCGGATGGTTATCCTTGCGGTTCTATGGGCCCGACAACAGCCAACCGTATGGACCCGTACGTAGACGAGTTCCAGGATCACGGTGCTTCGCTCGTGATGATCGCCAAGGGCAACCGCTCACAGATGGTGACAGACGCTTGCAAGAAGCACGGCGGCTTCTATCTCGGCACAATCGGCGGCGTTGCTGCTGTTCTCTCGCAAAGCTCTATCAAGAGCATCGAGTGCGTAGAGTATCCCGAGCTTGGCATGGAGGCTATCTGGAAGATCACTGTTGAGGACTTCCCTGCTTTCATCCTCGTTGACGACAAGGGCAACGACTTCTTCCAACAGCTGAAGCCCTGGTGCCCTAACTGCAAGTAATCCCAGGGGGTGCACTTGTCTCAAGTGCACTAACCAAGCAACAGTGCACTAACCAAGCAACAGTGCACCAACCAAGCAACAGTGCACCAACCAAGCAACAGTGCACCAACCAAGCAACAACTGCATATAAAAATGACTCCCATAACCTGCTTACGGCTATGGGAGTCGTTTTTTTTTGGTGGCACCCTTTCTACTTCACGAGCACCTTTGTCGTTCTGTTGCCACGTTTCACGATGTTAAGACCCTTTTGTAGAGCGTTCAAGCGACGACCATTCACGTCGTAATACTCCGCTGTAATGCTGTCCGTTGCCGAAACCGCATCAATACCGCTTGCTGCCTTATACGTGAAATAGCCCGTAGTGTAGTTTGCCATCTCCTTACCAATCCAGTTCGGATCATAAGGCACAGCACCCACAAGTTTCTTACAATCACTAAACATTTCGCCATCTTCTGAACATGCTGTTGTCACAAACTTATCGCTGGCATAGATTGTAGCAAGAGTTCTACAAGCAGCGAACATATATCGCATATCTGTCACATTCTGTGTGTCGAAGTTAGAAAGGTCGAGGGAGGTAAGGTTTATACATCCATTAAACATACCACCCATATTCGTCACATTCTGTGTGTCGAAGTTTGAGACATCAAGGGAGGTGAGATTTATACACCCCTGGAACATACAAAACATGTACGTCACGTTCTTGGTGTCGAAGTTTGAGACATCAAGGGAGGTTAGATTTTCACATTCATTGAAAATAAATGACATATCCGTCACGTTCCGTGTATCAAACTTAAATACATCAAGGGAGGTAAGGCTACTGCATCCACAAAACATATACCCCATTTCTGTCACGTTCCTTGTATCAAACTTAGAGATATTGAGGGAGGTAAGACTATTGCAACTATGGAACATACTATACATATTCGTCACATTCGCAGTGTTGAAATTAGATACATCAATGGAGGTAAGGCTATTGCATTCACGAAACATGCCCCCCATATCAGTCACGTTCCGTGTATCAAACTTAGATACATCAAGGGAGGTAAGTCTATTGCATCCCAAAAACATACCCCCCATACGCGTCACGTCCCGTGTATCAAACTTAGATACATCAAGGGAGGTAAGGCTACTGCACCCATAGAACATACAATACATATCCGTCACATTCTGGGTTCTAAACTTAGAGACATCAAGTGAAGTAAGACTATTACAATCATAGAACATACCAAGCATGTCTGTGACATGTTCTGTATTGAAATTAGAAAGATTAAGCGAGGTGAGATTGTTACATCCACTGAACATTCCTCTCATATTCGTTACTTTCTCTGTATTGAATTTAGAGACATCAATAGAAGTGAGGCTACTACAAGTATGAAACATAGCCCACATACTTGTCACATTCTGTGTATCAAACTTAGATACATCAAGGGAGGTGAGATTGCTACAACCTTCGAACATGCTCCCCATATCCGTCACGTTCTTTGTGTCGAATTTTGAGAGATCAAGTGAAGTAAGACTTTTACAATAATAGAACATACCAAGCATGTCCTCAACATTCTGGGTATTGAAATTGGAAAGATTAAGCGAGGTGAGATTGTTACATCCAACAAACATTACTCTCATACTCGTCACATTCTGTGTGTTGAACTTAGAGACATCAATAGAAGTGAGACTATTACAACGGCTAAACATAGCCCTCATACTTGTCACATTCTGCGTTTTGAAATTAGAAACATCCAGTGAGGTAAGGCTACTACAACCACTAAACATGGCTCTCATGCTCGTCACTTTCTCTGTGTTCAGATACCCTATACCTTCAATAGTGGTTAAATCTTTACATCCAAAGAACCAGCTGTAACAATTTGTGGGACGTGCATTGGCAAAAGAAGTATCAAAGACAACTTTCTTAATGTTGTTTTTGTTATACTCATTACCATCACCATCATAACCACCATCATACCAAGCGGGAAAAGTATCACCCTCATTCAGCGAGAACGCTCCTGCGGGTTTATTAGCATCGTGCTTGAAGGTCAGCGTTCCGGCTGCATTATCTAACACGACATACGACTCTGCTGTTTGAGCGAACATATTGCTACCCAATACGGGTAAACAAATAATAATTACAAGCAAAAGGCGAGCAATTGGGGGGGGGTAAAAGTTTTGTTTTCATAATCGTTTGGTTTTATAATTAATAGTTTTGTATTGTATAAAGAATATTATTCTGTTGCAAATAAAGCAAAATGTATTAAGACCAACAATATATTTTAGTTAAGATTTTTAAAATAGTCGAAATTATCTACCATATCTTCCATTTTCAGCGTAGCGCGTTGCGTATCAAAGGGATAAGGGCTGGAAGATGCAGGTTGTATCTACCAGGATTTGAGCGTATCTTCCATCAAATCATAGGAGGGTATAGCATCTTGCTATACCCACGCTACCACGAACCATAGGAGGGTATAGTATCTGCTATACCCACGCTATCACTAACCATAGGAGGCGGCGTGGGTATGGCAGGATGCCATACCCTCCTAAACAAAAAA
>ERZ1026846.613-NODE-613-length-26787-cov-13.774390_pt1 | contig 26787 bp, 19 predicted proteins | sample MGYA00380153_ERZ1026846 | MGnify/ENA primary metagenome ERZ1026846 (study PRJEB33269, sample SAMEA4719789) | human gut metagenome | biome: human-associated habitat; feature: organic feature; material: feces | place: Cameroon | collected 2013-10 ...
TCTCTGGTCTCGTGGGCTCGGAGATGTGTATAAGAGACAGCTTTAAACATCCAACTTGTAAAAGTAGGATAAATAAATCCACTTGTAAAAGTAACAATAATAAATCTAAATCTCATCTATTTTTGATGTCTTTAACCTTATGCTATGTCTATTTATGCATAACAAGATGGATAAGGCAGAGTTTTCCCAATTCTTCTATTCAGAATTTCCACTTCACTTGCAGGTCCATATCAGTTTTCCATGAGCTGTTGATTTGTTGATACGAACTTGATATCACGTCGCGGTCGAAGTATTTGGTGGTTCCCACCTTACCTATTATAATAAGGCTATTTCCAATACTACCCCTTACGAACAAGGCTCCGCGCATGCCCTCGCCGTAATACATCGGGAAGTTGAAACTGTATAATGTGCTGCGCTCGTAGGCATAAATGCGCGAGTTGTAGTCTTGCGTATTGAAATATCCAACGTTTACGGCTACGGTTATAGCATCATGGTTATATCCAATAGTTTGCATAATCATACCACCGCAACTGTTCTCCAAGCCTTGCATACCAGATGGGAATACCGCGTATGCTCCGTCTATTTGAGTTTTGGCATTGAAATGTTTGCCATTGTATGCCAATGACAGGCGCGCACGATGCTCGGTTTTGTTTATAAGTATCTTCTTTTTTGTTGTCTCGGCATCGTTGTAGTCTTGTTGTCTTATTCGCAGACGATATCGTGTAGACAATGTAAGGCGCCTTGATATGGTATAGGTGGTTTGTAGCATGTTGTCCCATGAGTGTGATGTTTTGGATGCAGTGTATCGTGCCCAAGGAAAGTAGGCATAGTCAGAGTAGGCAAGTATAGATAGTCGGCTTAGTGGCGACCATTTAGCTCCGAGGTATATTCCACTCTCGTTTTGCACCTTGCCTCCGTCGCTGAACGATGAACTAAAGAGCGAATAGTATCGGTATGAATAGAAACGTTGTATAGCAGTGAGAGTAAGCGAAGAACAAGCTTTAAGCGAAATGCTGTTAATTGTAGCTATCGCTCCCTCGTTGTTAAGAGCCGTTTCGCCGTTGATGTTAAGCCAGCTGTTTATGAATCCGTAGTCGATGCTGCCGTTGTAGAAACTCTTTCCTTTAGGGTCGTATAGGCGGAACAGTTGCGATGTGTTGGGATGCAATTCGCGGTTGTATGTTGTGTATATGGTGTTGGCACCAAGATGCAGTCCATAGTTTTGCCAGCGTATAGCAGCGCCGGTTGTCCATTGTGCCGAGTTGTGCTTGCGTCGTATTTCGCTTATGGTACGGTGGTAACCAGTATGCAGCAGCGTGCGTATTGAGCCGTCTTCGTTAAGAGTGGCATCTATCTTGCGGTAGGATGCAAATGCCGTGATGTCCGTATGCTTGCCAAGTGCAATTGTTGCCGCAGTGCCTTGCAGATAGTAGGCATCAGAGCGTGAGGCGTTTGGTGATATGTTGTTGGTGGAAGATGAGAACACAAGCGATGTAGTTTTGCCAAGTGCAAAACCTGTATTCATAATAAGCCCCATACCAAGTCGAACCTTGTATTGTCCGAGTGCGAGTGTCTTCAGACATCCAAGTTTTCGAGCAATGGCATAATAAGCATAATGGTCGTAACCCATATTGTTGCCGTTGGCGAAGAAAGGCTCTCCGGCATCTTGCGCACCCGTTATACCCGCTTGTACATACCTTCCAAACTTGAATGTGTAGCGCATCCAATGTTTGTATTGATATCCCAGGTAGCCGCTGCGGTCGCCCTTTCTCTCGTAGAACGGAATGCTTGCTGTGGCAACAAGTTCGTGTTTGCCATATTTGAGTATGTCTTTTACATCGGGAAATTGCTTGTCTTTCTTCTCGTTGCCAATAAATACAAAGCATTGCAGCATATTAAGGCGCACAGGGTCGAGCGTTTGAAGCATGGACAATTCGCCCATTGATTGCAGCGGACGATAGCGGTCGAGATATTCGGTAAGCTCCTCTATCTGTGTAGAGTTAAGAAAGGAGAGTTGCTTAAGATCATCGGCTGTGGCTGTGTTTAGGTTGATAGGCGAGGCCTCGAGCTCGCACAGGCGTTCGTACATATCCTCCATGTTGTTGTCCTCTATATCATCGTAGTCGGCAATTTGCTCAAAGTATTGTTGCCATTGGTTTTTTGGTTGGTCGGCATATTGGGCAAATGCTGGCGCGTGTAAGGAGAGGAGGAGTAGGAGAGTGACATTGAGTTTTTTCATAGTGTATGTAGTTTTATTTATAGCTATAGATAGGATAGAGGGGGTGTTATGGAAGTACGGTTTTAAGCCGTACTTCCTATTTTTTTGTTTTCTCCTTCTTTCTCCAGAAGAAGAGGTCGGATATTCTGGTGAAGTCCTTCTTCATTATAACACCCAAGCCTTGCGTGTTAAGACTGTTGCGTGTAAAGTAGCGGTCGTTGGTCTTGTTGTACACGTTTATGGCAAGGTTGCCGTTAGGGAATAGCAGATACTTAATGTCGAAGTCGCCAATAAAGCTTGTTGTAGCATTGGCATTGTCACGATAGCCAAACTGTCCGTTAAAGAGCAGTCGGTTGTTAAGTAAGCTACCCGACAGCATACCCTCGTATTCGGCATTGTTGAATCCCTCAGTACCTGTAGATATGTTGGCGCCAAAGTTCCAATTGCTGCTGTTTATAACGTTGCTAAGCACGCTGTTGAGTTGCTGACTGATTGTGCCGCTCAAGAAACTCTGCATTGCCAGTGATGTTTGGCTATATTGAGGAGTCTCGCCTGTGGCATTGTTGTTATTGTTCTGTGCCATGAATCTTCCCACGGCAAGTAGGTAGAGTACCTGTTGGTTCTTTTCCTCCTCTGCATTGAGAAGGCTATATACCATCTGTTTTATGTCGTTCGACATGTTAGGCATATCCAAGTCGAAATCTACTTTTGGCGAGTTTGGGTTGCCCGTGATGTTCATCAGACAGTTTACACGCACATTGTTGTTAGAGAACGAGCGTCCGATGTTAAGGTCGGCAAGGCTAACGCTGTTGAGAACGTATAAGGCCTTAAGGTTGAGTGCTGCGTTGTATGGGTCGCCACCAAACGATATAGAGCCTCCCTTCTGGAATGTAAAGTCCTTCTTTATGATGTTCTGAATGGTAAGTTTGTACACTCCATGGTCAACAATATAGTTGCCATATATGTCGAACGAGCCTTTATTGAAATAGGATGCGCGTAACACACCGTCGCCATTAAGGGTGATATAGTCGCCTGTCTTTTCGTCCATAATCAACTTAAGCGTGGCGTTGGGGTTGCAGTTGATAAGGAAGTTGAGCCTTATGTTAGTCGATATGTCCACCTTATTATTATGTTCGGTGTCGGTAGAGTCGGTTTCCTCCACATTGTTGTCCTTCCATGTAATAAAGTCGGTAGAGCCAATCGACGATTGGTCTGCAGCATTGTATACCAGTATACTGTTCTTTTCGGGCACAGCATCAATGTCGATAACCACTTCACCACTCTTGCCCTTTATATCGCAATCGCCAGTGACATATGCAGTACCATAGAATGTATTGTCGCCAAACGAATGTGTGTCGTATGCAAGAAGGTTCTTTGCCTTAACCTTAAGCGCGTACGACAGATTGGTTAAGTGTTTATGGTATATGCTGCCAGTCATAATGCCAATATTGCCGTTGCGGTCGTATAAGGTGTCGCCTTTGAACTTAATCTCATCCGGAACGAATGTTACCGAGTCGCCTCGCATCCAATAGGTAGTGTTAAGTGCCGACAAACGAACCGAACCGTCTACAACAGCTTTACCTACAAGATTGATGTTGTTAAGCGGACCAACAACATTGACGTTGCCGTTGATATCAGCATTGACGTTGTCTATAAACGAGCCGCAGAAGCTCTCCATAAATTCGGCTCTTGTGCGGTGTGCGTCAATAGCCAAGTCTATGTAGTTGTGCTTAGGCGATACATATCCGTTTATGTCAGTCCAACGGTTGTCTTCGTCTTTAGCCACAGCATTAATCTCTATGTTTCCCTCTTCGTGATTGTAGCCAACATTGGCATATAGCGTGCCCATGCGACCCGTCTCAAACTTGAAGTCCTTAACTATTACATCGGCAGAAAGCAATGGTTTCTCACTGAAGGCACCTGCTATGCGTGCCTCGCCCGACGCCATGCCGAGGAAATCTACCGAATGGAAGTTGACAAGATTAAGCACGTAGCTAACATCTATATCGTTAAGTGTAACGAGCAGCGAGTCATTCTCGCTCTTTGTGGCAGTGCCGTTGATGGCAAGCATTTGGTTGTCGTGACTAACAGAGAAGCTATTTACCTGAAGTTTGTTCTTGCTGTATATTATCGAAGAGGGTGCTACGTGCCATGTAGTATCGCCAATTGTAGCGCGTGATGGCAGCACATCGATGTATGCCGTAGACACACCCTCCTCGTCCTTGGCAAATACTGTACTGGAATTGATAATGCCTTTAAGCGGATGACGCTCGTTGTTGCTGAAGCTAAGCGACGTATTTAGATGGTTGTCGGATGCGCCCGCGTTAAGGTGCAAAGCCATATACTTGCCTCTGTCGTCAAGTTTCTTGATGCGGATATCTGCCTTTAATGTGTCGCTTGGTGACTCTACATTGACAAAGGCATCGCTGAATCGATTGCCGTTGAATGTGAATGACGGCACATCGCACCATAGGTTTATCTTCTCGTTTTTGTCGTCAATCTCGCCACTTATGTTTAGCGGGCGGTGTATCTCAAGAGGAATTCCAAGTAGGCGGTTCATCCATTCGGTGCTGTTGAGCGACGCGTTAAGGGTGAAGTCATTAAACTCTCGTTGCGGCTTATGTGTAAGTCCGGGTATGGTAGGCAGTTTTGCTGCCACCATATTGAGTACACTTCTAACGATAGTGTTATAGCTAAAGTGTCCGTTGATGTCGATAGTTCCAAAGTCGCTGTCAACATCAAGGAAGTGGTTGCCGTTGTTGTATCCGGTCTTAACCGATACATTATTAATATTGTATTCGGTTTCGGGACCACGCATGGCGAAGTCGTGTAGCTCTATAGATCCGTCAGCATTATTGATGTCACTGCCCTTAATGTCGCATGCAATATTGGCAGCGAAAGCTGTTTGTTGCCATTTGTCTGTAAGGCGCAATGTATTCGGCTCAAAGTGTGCAATGTTGGCTTTAAGCTGCAAGTTTGGTTTTGCCCCGTTGTTTACAAATGTTCCAATAGCGGTAAGTTGCACATTTGGATCGTCAATGTTGGCCTTGCCTTCAAGTCGCTTGTTGCGATAGGTAGCGTTAAGGTTAAGGCTGCGATATTTGTAACCATTGTAATCGAAATCGTATACACGGCCTTGTGCTGCGAAATTGTCTTTAGATGAACCATGCACATTGAGATTGGCAGATATGTGTCCAAGCTTGTTGTCGTTGACAAGCGATCCGATGTCGAATCTAACCGTCTCCATATGGGCTGTAATTTTGTCGCCTCGCTTGTCGAAAGCCAATGTCAGGTTGCCGGGTGATGTATTCAGTTTGCCTTCAGAGGCAATATTCTTCTTGTCGCCACCAACATAACCGGTAATTTGCACGTTGCCCAAGCGTTCGATTATATTGGGTACATTCTTTCCGGTAGCTACAGCATAGATATTGGATATTGTTTGCTGACCAGCCTTGAGTTGGTCGATATTGGTATACCATGATGGGTTGGCAGGATAGTTCTTTACGCCACCATTGGCTACAAGTTGCAGACTGCCGTCTGTTGTATTGATACTAATCTTGTTTACGGTGAGCGAAGAGCCAGTGCCATTAAATTGTATGTCCAATGCAGGACGCATATTGAGACGGGTAAGTGTAGGTACAAATACGGCTAAGTCGGATGGAGAAATATAGGGCGCTTTTATGCTTCCTTCAAACTGTAGTGTAGGCATTTCTATCTGTCCATTCTTCATTCTGTACGAAGCCTGAAGGCTTGGAATCTGAATTAAAGTGGCTGGGAGCTCAAGCTTGAAGTTCTCTATTTTAGTTTTAGTGCGACATGCTATAGCACTGAGGGATAATGACTTTAGTTTGAATCCGCAACGTTCGTCAAATGCAATACGCTTAACCTTAACGTTAAGTGAATCGTCGGTAATGCGGTTGATTATGATGTGCGCGCTTATGTTGCGTGCATTGATGTCGTCGGCAGAGAATTTGCCAGGCCTACTTGGACGTGACAGCACACGATAACTAATCTCACCATTGCGTATGATGAGCGAGTTGATTTGTAGGTCGAGTGGTGTCTTTTGCTTTGTAGAGTCCTTTGACGCAAGTGCGTCAATAACAAACTGGAAGTTTGGCTTTGCCTCTGGAGTAGCCTTATATAGATTGGCATGAAGGCCAAAGAACTGAGCCGATGTTATTTCAATTTGTCCGTTGGCAAGTGCCAACAGGTTAATTTTTACTGAAATTCGTGATACACGCAGCATTTGCTCGCCATTCTTGTCCTGCATATACGAATCGTCGAGTATAAGGCGATTAATAAAGCCGAGGTCCACTCTGCCTACTTTAACCTTAGTGCCGAATTTATCGCATAGAGCATCTGCTACACATCCCCCAATATAAGTCTGAATGGACGGGATGTGCAACAGAATGATAATGGCTGTGTATAGACCTATAAGGGTCCATATGGTGATGTTTATTATACGTTTGAACACGTGGGCTTCTTATGATTCGTTTTTATCCTGCTGTTTGTATCATGTCGAAAAGACGTACAAAGTTACGGAAAAACATTGAGAATGACAAATCTTTATGATGAAACCTCTTTCTTGTTCAACAATTCTGTTTTGATTATCTCTTCGAAATCGGCCATTTGCATGGCTCCCATCTGTATTGTGGGCTGCCCTAACAAAGGAATGAACAAAAATGTAGGAATGCTTTGTATGCCAAATAGTTGTGCGAGCTCGCGTTCTTGGTCGATATCAACTTTATAGAAATCAATTTTGCCTTTATATTGTCTTGCCAATCTCTCTATTATCGGAGCCGTCATCTTGCATGGTCCACACCATGTGGCATAGAAGTCGATAACAGCAGGTCGACTTCCCTCAAACACCCATTCTTGCGGATGCTTTTCGTAGTTCATCACCTTCTGTTTGAAGTCTTCGGTAGATAGATATACAGTGGCAAGCTCGCCATAATCGGCTACTTTTTTCTTTGTCTTGTGAGTAGAGGTCGTGACTTTGTTTTCCATGTTGTCCTTCTTGTTGTTGGAGCAACTGCCCAGGACAACTATTGCCACTATCAATGCCATGATTATATTTCCCATGTTGTGATGTTAATTTAAGATGTGTATAGATTCAAGATTCATTCAACTGCAAACTTATAATATTATATTCAAAGTTCCAAATGATTCTTGATGAAATGTTGTTTTATTAGTTGTTTTTTGCAAAGTCGGTATGACATTATTGCAACATTAGGATGATACTTGTGCCAAACTTTATGGTAAAGACGGTTTTGTCGCTAATAATTGATGATTTTTCTTCTGTTAGCTCACAAATTTTTGTTAATTTTGTAGGCGGTTTTCATTACCGTGGAAGCCACTGTTTATTTCAATATCTGAGTAAAGAGAAATTTCTTATTTTTTTAATATATTTATGGCAAATGTAATTAAGTTACGTAAGGGTTTGGACATTAACCTCAAGGGAAAGGCTGCTGAGCAGAAGTTCTCTGTTAAGGCTGCTGCCCAATATGCCCTTGTACCTGACGACTTTGTAGGCATGATCCCTAAGGTTGTTGTTCGCGAGGGCGACAAGGTGAAGGCTGGTGAAGCTCTGTTTGTCAACAAGAAACAGACAGATGTTAAGTTCGCCTCACCTGTAAGTGGAGTGGTGCAAGCTGTTGTCAGAGGCGACCGCCGCAAGGTGTTGCGCGTTGTCGTAGAGGCTGATAAAGATCAGCAGTATGTAGACTTTGGTCAGAAACAGGTGACTTCGCTTGATGGCGATGCTGTAATTAAGGCTCTGCTTGAGGCCGGCTTGTTCGGTTATATCAACCAGTTGCCATACGCTGTTTCTACAACTCCCGACCAAAAGCCACGTGCTATCTTCGTTAGTGCATTGCGCGACATGCCATTGGCTGGCAACTTTGAGTTTGAATTGCAAGGTAATGAGAAAGACTTCCAGGCTGGTCTTACCGCCTTGTCAAAGATTGCCAAGACCTATCTTGGTATTGGTGCAAAGCAGACAAGCTCGGCATTGACATCTGCAAAGGATGTTGAGGTGAACGTGTTCGATGGTCCGTGTCCAGCTGGTAATGTAGGTGTTCAGGTTAACAACATTGCTCCAGTAAACAAGGGCGAGGTGGTTTGGACTGTAGAACCTACAGCTGTTATCTTCTTCGGTCGCCTATTCAACACAGGCAAGGTAGACCTTCGTCGTCTTGTAGCTGTTGCAGGTAGCGAAATCAACAATCCTGCTTATGCTGAGGTTCTTGTTGGTCAGCCTATAGCAAGCATTCTTGATGGCAAGCTCGCTGCAAAGGATCACGTGCGCATTATCAACGGCAATCCGTTGACAGGACGTAAATGTACAGCCGAGGATTTTGTTGGTGGTCACACATCAGAGATTACCGTAATACCTGAAGGCGACAATGTAGACGAGATGCTTGGTTGGATACTTCCACGTACCAATGATTTCTCTGTTAACCGCAGCTATCTTTCATGGCTCTTGGGTAAGAATAAGGAGTACAACCTTGATGCACGTATCAAGGGTGGTGAGCGCCATATGATTATGAGTGGCGAGTACGACAAGGTTCTGCCTATGGACATCTATGGCGAATATCTTATCAAGGCAATCATCGCTGGCGATATCGACCGTATGGAGCAACTTGGTATATATGAGGTAGCTCCTGAGGACTTCGCCGTAGCTGAGTTTGTAGACTCGTCAAAACTAGAACTCCAGCACATTGTGCGTCAGGGTCTCGACATGCTTCGCAAGGAGAATGCATAACATTTAATTTAATTACAAAGAGAAAGTATGAATTTTCTAAGAAAATATCTTAATGACATCAAGCCGAATTTCGAGCCTGAAGGAAAGCTTCACGCCTTCCGCAGCTTGTTCGACGGCTTTGAGACTTTCCTGTTTGTACCTAACCAAACATCCAAGACCGGTGTTAATATTCACGACGCCATCGACTCGAAGCGCATTATGAGTTTCGTAGTTATAGCGTTGCTTCCGGCATTGTTGTTCGGTATGTACAACGTGGGATTCCAGAACTATAAGGCAGCAGGCGTATTGGCCGACGCTTCGTTCTTCTCAATGTTTATCTATGGAGCATTGCAGGTGCTTCCTAAAATCATCGTTAGCTACGTGGTAGGTCTCGGTATCGAATTTGCCTGGGCACAGTGGAAAGGCGAGGAAATTCAGGAAGGCTTCCTTGTTTCGGGTATCATCATCCCGTTGATTATCCCAGTAGGTTGTCCGTTGTGGGCACTTGCCATTGCTGTTGCCTTTGCTGTAGTAATAGGCAAGGAGATATTCGGTGGTACAGGTATGAACATCTTCAACGTGGCTCTTATTACACGCGCGTTCCTATTCTTCTCTTATCCTACAAAGATGAGTGGCGACGCAGTATGGGTGGCTAATGACACAATCTTCGGACTTGGCAATACTCTGCCTGATACATTCACTTGCGCTACACCACTTGGTGAGATTGCTCAGGGAGCTGCTGTAAACAACAGTCTTTGCGACATGATTACAGGTCTTATCCCAGGTTCAATAGGCGAAACAAGTGTTATAGCAATTGCTATCGGTGCTGTTATCTTGCTTTGGACAGGTATTGCCTCATGGCGTACAATGCTCAGTGTGTTTGTTGGTGGTGCTGTAGCTGCCTACATCTTCGAGGCTCTTGGCATGACTCCTATCGCATGGTATGAGCATATCGTATTGGGTGGCTTCTGTTTTGGTGCTGTATTTATGGCTACCGACCCTGTTACATCAGCTCGCACACAATGCGGTCAGTACTGGTATGGCGCCATCATTGGTATCATGGCTGTTATCATCCGTGTTATGAACCCTGGTTATCCAGAGGGCATGATGCTTGCCATTCTCTTCATGAACATGTTCGCTCCGCTCATCGACTACTGTGTAGTACAGAAGAACATCTCTAAGCGAATGAAACGTTTAACCAACAAATAACATTATCGGAATATGGAAGAAACAAAGAAGAAGGGGCTGAACACCAGTTCAAACTCCTACACAATCATATATTCTGTCGTTATAGTAGTTATCGTTGCGTTCCTGCTTGCATTCGTGTCTTCTACACTTAAGCCGCAGCAGGACGAGAACGTGGCTCTCGATAAGAAAAAGCAAATTCTTGCAGCTCTCAACATTCGCGATATAGACGGTGCTGAGGCTACAGAACAATATAATAAGGTGATAACTGCCGACAAGATTATCGACCGTAACGGCGAGACTGTAGCTGAAGGCGAGCAAGGTGGCACAAAGGCTGGATTCCTCTGCAACAGTGCTTCTACCAAGGAAGGCAAGCTTGCCCTCTATGTTTGCAACGTGGAAGGCGAAACCAAGTATGTAATCCCAGTTTACGGTATGGGACTTTGGGGAGGTATCAGCGGTTATATTGCCCTCAATGCCGACAAACAGACCGTATATGGAGCTTACTTCAATCATGAGGGCGAGACAGCTGGTCTTGGTGCCGAAATCAAGGATTCTCGTGCTTGGCAGGATCAGTTCAAGGGCAAGCATATCTTTGCTGCAGGCAAGGAAGGCGTAGCTCTCTCGGTAGTGAAGAAGAATGAGGTTAGTGATCCTACAACACAGTGTGATGCCGTAACTGGTGCTACACTTACTTGTAATGGTGTGAGCGATATGCTCAAGAATGGCCTCGGTGAGTACACAAAATTCTTAACATCTAAATAAGGAGGAGGAACAAGATTATGAGTTTGTTTTCAAAAGAGAATAAGGCTGCATTCACCAATCCTCTTAACCTCGACAACCCTATCCTTGTACAGGTACTTGGTATCTGTTCGGCTCTTGCTGTAACATCACAGCTTAAGCCTGCTATCGTGATGGGTCTTGCCGTGACGGTGATTACAGCATTTGCTAACGTGATTATCTCAATCATTCGCAACACCATACCAAACCGTATCCGTATCATCGTGCAGTTGGTAGTTGTTGCTGCTCTTGTTACTATCGTGAGCCAGATACTCAAGGCCTATGTCTACGATGTTAGCGTAGAGCTTTCGGTATATGTGGGTCTTATCATTACCAACTGTATCCTCATGGGTCGTCTTGAGGCATTTGCCATGCAGAACAAGCCTTGGCCTTCATTCCTTGATGGTGTAGGCAACGGTCTTGGTTATGCTTATATCCTCGTTGTTGTAGGTGGTGTGCGCGAGCTTCTTGGTCGTGGCTCATTGCTCGGTTTCCAGATTATCCCTCAGGGAGTTTACGATGCTGGCTATATCAACAACGGTATGATGACAATGCCTGCCATGGCGCTCATCCTCTTGGGATGCGTAATATGGATTCATAGAGCTTACTTTTATAAAGAAAATAATTAAGAATTAGGAGTTAGGAATTAGGAATTGGTTGCGGTAAACCGCAATTTGGAATTGAAATTGATAAAATTCGCAATTTAAAAATTCATAATCGACGAAGTCGACCAACTCGTAATTCGTAATTCAAAACTCAAAATTCATACAATGGAACATTTAATAAGCCTTTTCTTCAGGTCCATTTTCGTGGACAACATGATATTTGCCTTCTTCCTCGGCATGTGTTCGTTCCTTGCCGTATCGAAGAATGTGAAGACATCATTGGGACTTGGTCTTGCCGTTACATTCGTATTGCTCGTCACCGTACCTGTAGACTATCTGTTGCAGACTAAGGTGTTGGGCCCCGATTGTTTGGTTGAAGGCGTAGACCTTTCTTACCTGAGCTTCATCCTCTTTATTGCTGTTATCGCTGGTATCGTACAGTTGGTAGAGATGGTAGTCGAGAAGTATTCACCATCGCTATATGCTGCTCTTGGTATCTTCTTGCCACTTATCGCCGTTAACTGTGCTATCATGGGTGCTTCGCTCTTTATGCAGCAGCGCATCAATCTCGACCCTTCCAACTCGCAGTACATTGGCAGCGTGGTAGACGCTATCGTTTATGCTCTTGGTAGCGGTATTGGCTGGACCTTGGCTATTGTGGCCATGGGTGCTATCCGTGAGAAGATGCAGTACAGCGATGTGCCTAAGCCTTTGCAGGGTCTTGGTATTACCTTCATCACAGTAGGACTCATGGCTATGGCTATGATGTGCTTCTCTGGTCTTAAAATATAATAAGGAGGACTCAACGTTATGAATACATCATTTATATTTGCAAGTATCGGAGTTTTCCTTGTTGTGATACTCCTCTTGGTTGTCATCCTGCTCGTAGCTAAGAAGTTCCTTAGTCCGAGTGGCAATGTCAATATCGAAATCAATGGCGACAAGACCATCAACGTGCCTCAGGGTTCTTCGTTGATGGCTACACTCAACGAGAACGGTATCTTCTTGCCTTCTGCATGTGGCGGTAAGGCAAGTTGCGGACAGTGTAAGGTTCAGGTGCTTGAGGGTGGTGGCGAGATTCTTGATTCAGAGAAGCCTCACTTCACACGCAAGCAGATCAAGGACAACTGGCGCCTTGGTTGCCAGTGCAAGGTTAAGTCGGACATGAAGATTAAGGTGCCCGATTCGGTTATGGGCGTTAAGGAATGGGAATGCGAGGTTATCTCTAACAAGAACGTTTCTTCATTCATCAAGGAGTTCAAGGTTGCCTTGCCTCCAGGCGAGCACATGGACTTCGTTCCTGGCTCTTATGCTCAGATTAAGATTCCTGCATACGATTGCATTGACTACGACAAGGACTTCGACAAGGATCTTATTGGCGAGGAGTATATCGGCACATGGAAGAAGTTTAATATCTTCTCACTTAAGGCTCACAACCCAGAGCCAACTGTGCGTGCTTACTCTATGGCCAACTATCCTGACGAGGGTGATATTATCACACTTACCGTGCGTATCGCCACAACTCCGTTCTTGCCACGTCCACAGGTAGGTTTCCAGAACGTACCTACAGGTATCGCTTCTTCATACATCTTCTCTTTAAAGCCGGGTGACAAGGTAATGATGTCAGGTCCTTATGGCGACTTCCATCCTAACTTCACTTCAGGCAAGGAAATGATTTGGATTGGTGGTGGTGCTGGTATGGCTCCTCTCCGTGCTCAGATTATGCACATGACTAAGACACTGCACACAACAGACCGTGAGCTCCACTTCTTTTATGGCGCTCGTGCTCTTGGTGAGGCATTCTTCCTTGAGGACTTCTGGGAGCTCGAGAAGGAATATCCTAACTTCCATTTCCATCTCTCTCTCGACCGCAAGGATCCTGTTGCAGATGCTCAGGGTGTGAAGTATTACGAGGGATTTGCAGTAAACTGTATCCGCGACACCTATTTGAAGAACCACGAGGCTCCAGAAGATTGCGAGTACTATCTCTGTGGACCTCCAATGCTTATCAAGACAGTTACCGATTACCTCGATTCACTCGGTGTGGATCCAGAAAGTATCATGTACGACAACTTCGGATAATCTGAACGATTATATTCAAAAGTTACATAAAGGCAAAGCCGCTGGGATTTCTCAGCGGCTTTGTTGCGTTTATAGGGGTGTTTATATTGTTGTTTCTACCTACGTTTAATATAAAAGTGCTACCTTTGCAACGAACTAAAATATAAACTAATGAAACGATTATACACTTTCTTCATGGCTGCCGCACTTTGTCTTTCGTCAAATGCAGCCACACCTATTAATGTTGTGAATGGCATCAGTCAAGAACTTGCCGTATCGCGAGCCGCCATTGTCGGCAACATTACCTACGACTTGACCTTTAATATTCCGGCATCCAAGACCGAAGCTGTTAAAGGTAATGCTACAATTACCTTTATATATAAAGGTGGTAAGACCGACCTTCAGCTCGATTTCCAAGGTGCTCCGTCTCAGTTTGATGGTTTATGCGTTGTCAATGGCAAGCAGATTGCTGTAGCTTGGCAAGACGAACACATCCTTATTCCACGTAAGTCGTTAAGACGTGGTAAGAATATCATATCCATGAGTTTCATAAGTGGCGACAAGTCGCTTAACCGTAATGCCGACTATCTCTATACACTCTTTGTGCCTGAGCATGCCCGTTCGGTATTCCCATGTTTCGATCAGCCAGACCTTAAGGCTCTGTTCCGCACCCGTCTTAATGTGCCTGAAGGGTGGGAGACTATAACATCCGTTTCTACCGAACGTATACCTACATACCTCTTCTCTTTTGTTGCAGGCAAGTTCAGCAAGCAGACACAAGAGCGCAATGGTAGAACATTTACAGCCTTATATCGTGAGACCGACGCCAAGAAGGTGGCTCAACTTGATACCGTATTCGATATAGCCGACCATAGCATCCGCTGGTTTGAGGATTATACAGGCATCAAATACCCGTTCAGCTCATATGGCTTTGTTGTTTTGCCTGGCTATCAGTTTGGTGGTATGGAACATCCCGGAGCAATACAGTTTACTGATCATGAGATATTCCTTGGCGAGCATCCCACTCCCGAGGAACTTCAGACGCGTGTAGAGCTTATTGCTCACGAGACGGCACATTGCTGGTTTGGCGATGATGTCACGATGCGCTGGTTTAATGACGTATGGACAAAAGAGGTGTTTGCCAATTTCCTTGCCTCCAAGATAGCTAAGCAATTGTTCCCAGATGTCAACCACGACTTCAACTTCCTGCGTATGTATCAGACACGTGCCTTAAGTACCGACCGCACCCAAGGCACTCATCCTATACAGCAGCAACTCGACAACCTTAATTCTGCCGGCCTTTTATATGGCAACATCATATATCAAAAGTCTCCAGTAATGATGCGCAAGCTTGAGGAACAAATGGGTGCATCGCGTTTCCGCCAAGGACTTCAGGAGTACTTGAATACCTACTCTTACTCTAATGCCACATGGGATGAACTTATCAACATACTTGACCGCTATGCTCCAGAGGCTCATCTCAAAGAGTTTAGCGAGGCATGGGTTAAGCAGAAGGGTATGCCTACCGTTACTACCCAATGGAACGACGGCAAGCTTATCATTACACAGTCCGATCCCTTCAAACGTGGTCTTACATGGCAGCAATCTTTCTTGGTTGATGCTATATATATAAATAAGGTGGAAAATGATGGTGCCGAGCAAACTCGCATCACCACCACTACCATCCCAGTTGATATGCAGGGCGATAAGAAGGAGATTGCCCTTGCCAAGCGTCCCGACTATATTGTACCCAATGCCGATGGTTCTGGCTATGGACTTTTTGTGTTTGACAATCTCGATAATATCCCATTGCCTACAGACGACTTACGTCGCTTTGCCCTTGCTATGAATATGTACGAGAACTATCTTGCTCATGGTATCGATGCCAAGTCATTGTCTGATACTATGCACTCATGGCTCAAGGCAGAGAATAATGCTCTTATTGCCTCACAACTTGTAAGCTATTGGGGTGGGGCAGTGTCTGCAATGCCTGATACCGACCGTCATTTTCAGGAGCAGCAGATGTGGCAAGAGTATCGCAATGCAACTATTGCATCTGTAAAACAACGTCTTATCCGACATTTGTACAATACTGTTTCCGATGAGTCTGTAACTGACTCTATATATAATGTATGGGCAGACAAGTCAGACCCACTGCTCTCCAAGACCGACTACACGCAGATAGCCTATCGCTTGGCAATTCTCAAACCGCAACAGTGGCAAAAAATATTGCAGAAACAGCGCACCCGACTCTCTGATGCTGATGAGATAAGACAGTTCGACTTCATATCACGTGCTTGCACTCCTGATGTAGACGAGCAGCAACGTCTGTTCAATTCTCTACTAAAAGCCGAGAACCGTCGTATTGAGCCATGGACAGCTTCGCTTCTTCGTTTGCTTAACGACCGTACACGCGAGCCTCTCAACAATCGTTACTTGCAACCTGCACTCGATGCTCTTCTGGATGTACAACGTACAGGCGATATCTTTTTCCCTGGCAAATGGCTTTCGGCTCTTCTCTCTGGTCATCACAGCAAGGAGGCTCGCCAGATTGTGGAAACATTTATTAGCCAACATCCCGATTATCCCGACAAGTTGATGAACAAGATAAAGGAGAATGCGTATACGCTGACTAGATAATGGAATAAAGCTGTAATTAATATAAAAAAGTTTAGCCGATTAAGCACAATTTTTGACAACATAAGCCACGTTGGATGCAGAATAAACCATATGTGGAAAAACGGGGGTTGCCTGACAATATTATTTTATGTAACTTTGCAGTGCAAACTTCAATATATAAGGCAACAATGTTGTCAACACAAAACAATCAATGATAAGGACAAAAAACGCAGACCAAGAGTCAACCACTCTTAAGTCTGCGTTTTTTTTACATGCTTTCCTTTGCTTGCGCTTTCTTACTTGCGCTCCTTAAGCAAGTCGCGTATCTCTGTCAGCAACTCCTCCTCTTTGGTAGGCTTTGGCGCTTCTGGTGCAGGCGCAGCCTCTTCTTCCTTCTTCTTCAGATTTGCCAGCTTGTTTATGCCTTTTACAAGCATAAACACACAGAACGCAATAATCACGAAGTCGATAATTGTCTGTATGAATGCTCCATAGTTTATGGTGGCAGCCTGCATAGTCTCGTCACATATCTTTACTGTAGGCAATTCAAACTTAAGGTCGCTGAAGTTCACACCACCGATAAGCCATCCGATAGGAGGCATTATGATGTCGTTTACTATAGACGAAACGATTTTGCCAAACGCGCCACCGATGATAACACCGACAGCCATGTCTACAGCATTGCCCTTAACGGCAAAAGCCTTGAACTCATTTAGAATCTTTCCCATTTTATTTGCTTGCTTTTATTTGTTAATGAAATGTATTTTTTACACTTAAACATGCTGTTTTGTAATGTGCATTTTGCAAACTGCAATATCTTAACGGCATGAAATGACAAAGTTGTTACAGATAATAATATTTTTATATAAATTAATACAGTATTTCGCTACAAAATTAGAAAATAATTATTATCTTTGCATCGTAAAAAAGGAGAAATCCTATGGCCGTGGCGGTTTTTTTACGCTTCTATGCCTCATTAGCAGGAAAAACGAACTAAATCAAGACGACTATTACGGAATAGTATATTAATTTAACCCTTTAAAATAATTAAAGTAAAATGATTAAAGTAGGTATTAACGGATTTGGTCGTATCGGCCGTTTCGTATTCCGCGCAGCTCAGACTCGCAATGACATTCAGATTGTAGGTATCAACGACCTTTGCCCAGTAGATTACTTGGCTTACATGCTTAAGTATGATACAATGCACGGTGCATTCCAGGGTACTATCGAGGCTGACGTTGAGAAGAGCGAGCTCATCGTTAACGGCAACCACATCCGCGTAACTGCAGAGCGCAACCCTGCTGACTTGAAGTGGAACGAGGTTGAGGCTGAGTACGTAGTTGAGTCTACTGGTCTCTTCTTGACACAGGAGAAGGCTCAGGCTCACATCCAGGCTGGTGCTAAGTACGTAGTTATGTCAGCTCCTTCAAAGGATACAACTCCTATGTTCGTTTGCGGCGTAAACTTCGACAAGTACGAGAAGGGTACACAGTTCGTTTCTAACGCATCTTGCACAACTAACTGCTTGGCTCCTATCGCTAAGGTATTGAACGACAAGTTCGGTATCGAGAACGGTCTTATGACTACTGTTCACTCTACAACTGCTACACAGAAGACAGTTGACGGTCCTTCTATGAAGGATTGGCGTGGTGGCCGTGCCGCTTCTGGCAACATCATCCCTTCTTCAACAGGTGCTGCTAAGGCTGTAGGTAAGGTTATTCCTGAGCTCAACGGCAAGCTGACTGGTATCTCAATGCGTGTTCCTACTCTCGACGTTTCTGTTGTTGACCTTACAGTTAACCTCAAGAACGCTGCTACTAAGGAGCAGATCTGCGCTGCAATGAAGGAGGCTTCTGAGGGCGAGCTCAAGGGTGTACTCGGTTACACTGAGGACGCTGTTGTTTCTTCTGACTTCCTCGGCTGCACTTTGACTTCTATCTTCGACGCTAACGCAGGTGTTTACCTCACAGACAAGTTCGTAAAGGTAGTTTCTTGGTACGACAACGAGATCGGTTACTCTAACAAGGTTCTCGAGCTTATCGCACACATGAAGAAGGTTAACGGTTAATTTTAACCCACAAACCATACTATTAAGACTGCAAGGCTTCAAGCCTTGCAGTCTTTTTTTTGCCTAAAAATTTGATGTATAAGAATTTTTTTGTAAGTTTGTATCTTGAAACTAACAATATCTATAATATTCGACTATAACATCAAAGCTACAGATGATGCATAACAATAAAATGATAACGATACTCGGACCTACGGCAAGCGGCAAGACTCCTATTGCCGCCGCATTAGCATTGCGAACCGGAGGCGAGATAATCAGTGCCGACTCTCGACAGGTTTACCGACGTATGGATATTGGTACTGGTAAGGATCTTGCCGACTATATGGTCGACGGCCACCATATTCCCTATCATCTTATTGATATTGCCGAGCCCGGCACCAAATATAATCTCTTCCAGTATCAGCAGGATTTTCATAATGCTTATGATGATATTTGCTCGCGCGGCAAGTTGCCTATACTTTGTGGCGGAACTGGACTATATATAGAGGCTGTGCTTAAAGGCTATCAACTGTCACCTGTTCCACAAAATCCCACATTACGCGATAGTCTTGCCTCTAAGTCGCTCGACGAGTTGACACAGATGCTTCTTGATCTCAAGCGTAAGACTGGCTCAAATATGCACAATCATACCGATGTGGATACAGCCCAGCGTGCCATACGTGCTATAGAAATAGAGACATATAACCTCGAACACCCCACTCCCGAGCGCGAGCTTCCGCCCGTCAACTCACTTATAATAGGTGTTGATATCGACCGCAACCTTCGTCGTGAAAAGATAACACGCCGCCTAAAGGCACGTCTCGATGAGGGTATGGTCGACGAGATTCGATCGCTTATCAACGAGGGCATCAATCCCGACGACCTTATATATTATGGTCTCGAATATAAGTTTGTTACCGAATATATTGTTGGCAACCTCACTTACAATGAGATGTTCAGCCAACTTGAGATAGCCATTCACCAGTTTGCCAAACGACAGATGACATGGTTCCGTGGTATGGAGCGCCGCGGATTCAAAATCAATTGGATAGATGCCACAATGCCTATGGATGCCAAGGTGGATGCCATACTACAACTTTTAAAACAATAATGATATGATAAACGACAACCGTTGGGGTATACTTTATTGCCCTAAGCATGATATGTTGAGCCCTAAGCGCCGATGGGAGAAGGTAGAAAAAAGCCTTAAGGCTAATGGGGTGGAATACGATTTTGTGCAGAGCGAGAGCACGTCAGGTGTAGATCGTCTTGTTAAGATGATGATAAACAATGGTTATAAGACTATTGTTATTGTAGGTGGCGACTCGGCCCTCAACGATGCTGTCAATTGTCTTATGCAGACCGACAGCAAGGTACGCGAGAGTGTTGCTCTTGGTGTTATACCAAATGGTTTGATGAACGACTTTGCCCATTTTTGGGGATTGACCGAGGGCGATTACGATCAAACTATTAAGTGGCTCAAGCAGCGTCGCATTCGTAAAATCGATCTTGGATGCATACGTTATACCAACAAACACGGCGAGCATTGCCGTCGCTATTTCCTCAATTGCATCAACATCGGACTTATTGCTGCCATCATGAACCTACGTCGTCAGACACATCATTATTTTGGTTCGCGCACATTGTCCTTCTTTTTCTCGTTCTTGCTCATGATATTCCAGCGGCTCGAGTATCGCATGCACCTGAAGATAAACTCAGACACCATTAAGCGCAACGTTATGACTGTGTGCATAGGCAATTCAACTGGCTACGGTCAAACTCCCAATGCCGTGCCCTATAACGGGCAACTTGATGTCAGTGTGGTTTATCATCCAGAGATGACACAATTACTCGAAGGTTTCTACCTATTTGTAAGGGGCAAGTTCCTTAATCATAAGAGTGTTCACCCTTACCGCACACGCAAAGTGGAAGTACTTGAGGCACGCAAGGCTCTTGTTGGTATTGACGGCCGATTGATGAAGACACCGGTTGGCCCGTTCACTATAACTGTAGAACAAGAAGTTATCAACTTCCTAATCCCCGAATAATCACAGGAGGTACGGTCTCCGAACCGTACCACTCAAGCAGCTGTAAGACAGAACAACATGTTTTTTAAGACAGAAGAACAGAAGAACATGTTTTTAAGACAGAAGAACAGAAGAACATGGTTTAAAGACAAGAGAACATAAGAACATGTTTTTATATAATAAGGTGTACGAAACTCATGGATTGGAGTTTCGTACACCTTACTTATATATAGAACTATACATTCTCTAACTTCTTTAAATTCCACACTTGCGAAACTTAAGTATAGAATTTTACATTCTCCCTTTATCCTTTTTCCGATATATCCTCCAGCTTCTCTCCATCTAGCACCTTAATCCTTTTTCCCACAATCTCTACCAGTCCTTCTTGAGCAAAAGCCGAAAGCGTACGTATAGCATTACTAGTACTCATGTTTGACATAGATGCAAGGTCGTCCCTGCTCATCGAGATGTTAATGGTCTTCTCGTCGGCCATAGTACCATAGTTGTCTTTAAGAATAAGGATAGTGTCGGCAAGTCTGCCGCGTATATGTTTCTGTGTAAGCGAAACAATTCTATCGCCCGAGTTGCCGAGCAATAGCGCAAGTTGTTTTGCAAAAAAATTAGTTATATTGTTATTATTAGCTATCAGTAGTGCGGCTGTTGCAATTGGAACAGATGCCACGGTGCAGTCTTCAAAAGCCATTGCCGAAGTGGCGTAGCAGTCATCTGCAAAAAATGCACGGAAACCAAAGAAATGTTTCTCCTTAATTGCATTTACAATAGGCGTGCGCCCAACTCCACCCTCTTTCACAATCTTTATCTTCCCGCTTACAAGATACAGCATCCTTGTCGGCTTCTGCCTCTCGTGATATATAATCTCGTTCTTCTTGAACTTCCTTATAGACAAGTTCTCGGCTATGGCCTTTATCTCAGCTTGGTCGTTGCTGTTCCAAAAGCCTACAATGTCGCGTGCGACATCCTCTTTGTAAAGAATATGTGATGGCATAGTGATTATTCTTGTTGTTATCGTGAAAAGTCTTTTTACAATCATTGCCAAAGTCTTCGTTGGCGTAAGCACAAAGTTAGGCATTTTTCGTGAATTATGAAATCGTTTACCGTGTTTTTAGGTGTTAAAACCCTTAAAAAACATGCAAAATAGCATTTTTAAAAAAATATAGTCACATTTATTTTGCTGATAATCTAATTTTTACTACCTTTGATTTCGTAAGGCAGCGACGCCTTCTTGTAAGACTACTGCCGAACATTAAATTGACAACTATTAACGAACCTTAATTTAAACCTATGAGTTATCTTCGATTCGAAAAAGCTCTAATGACAAACTTGGAAGAGTCTCTCCCACGTGAGTTGTTGCGTACAAACCGTTCTGGAGCCTATTCGTGTTCTACTATCGTAGACTGCAATACACGTAAGTATCATGGTCTACTTGTAGTGCCCGTACCGGAACTTGACGATGAGAATCATGTTCTCTTATCGTCGCTCGACGCTACAGTTATACAGCATGGTGCAGAGTTCAATCTTGGCTTGCATAAATATCAGGGCAACAACTACAGTCCTAAGGGGCACAAGTATATCAGAGAATTTGATTGTGACAAGGTGCCCACTACGCTCTATCGCGTAGGTGGTGTTGTTCTAAAGAAAGAGGTGGTATTCCAGCATTACGAAGACCGCATCTTGATACGTTACACATTGGTTGATGCCCATTCGGCAACAACATTGCGTTTCCGTCCGTTCCTTGCATTCCGCAGCGTGCGCCAGTTCACACATGAGAACTCTACTGCATCGCGCGAATACACCGAGGTTGAGAATGGTATTAAGACATGCATGTATGCTGGCTATCCCGATCTCTACATGCAGTTCAGCAAGGACAACAACTTTGTCTTCCAGCCCGATTGGTATCGTGGCGTTGAGTATCCTAAGGAGCAGGAGCGTGGCTATGCTTCTAACGAGGACCTTTATGTGCCTGGCTATTTCGAGATGGGCATCAAGAAGGGCGAGAGTATCGTATTCTCCGCATCTACATCTGCCTGCAAGACTGGTGGCTTGAAGCGTCTCTTCGATAAGGAAGTAGACGAGCGTTCGCCTCGCGACAACTTCTTCCATTGTCTTGTTAATGCAGCTCATCAGTTCCACAACCGTACAAGTAAGGACGAACGCTATCTTCTTGCCGGCTATCCTTGGTTCAAGTGCCGTGCACGCGATACATTCATCGCATTGCCTGGTCTTACACTCTCTATTGAGGAGGAAGACTATTTCGAGCTTGTTATGCAGACAGCTTCGCGCGGTCTCTACGAGTTTATGGAGGGCAAGCCTCTAACAACAAAGATTTACGAAATCGAGCAGCCCGATGTATTGCTTTGGGCAGTATGGGCTGTGCAGCAGTATGCCAAGCATGTAGGACGCGATAAGTGCAACCGTAAGTATGGCAAACTTGTACAGGACATCGTTGCTTATATCGTAGCCGACAAGCATCCTAACCTCCATCTTATGGATAACGGATTGCTTTATAGCGAAGGCAAGGACAAGGCCGTAACTTGGATGAACTCTACAGCCAACGGACGTCCCGTTGTTCCGCGCACCGGATATATCGTCGAGTTTAATGCCTTGTGGTACAACGCTCTTAAGTTCTGCGCTTCTATGGCTACCGAGTACGAGGCCGAGAATGAGGCTGCCGATTACGAGAAACGTGCCGACTTGTGCCGCAATTCGTTCCTTGATACATTCGTCAACCAGTATGGTTATCTGTTCGACTATGTAGAGCCGTTGGATAGCCCCGATTGGAGTGTGCGTCCTAACATGATATTCGCTGTAGCACTCGACTATTCTCCACTTACACCAGCACAGCAAAAGAGTGTGCTCGACGTATGTACACGCGAGCTTCTTACACCTAAGGGTTTGCGCTCATTGTCGCCAAAGAGTGGTGGATATAATCCTATGTATGTAGGTCCGCAAACACAACGCGACTATGCTTATCATCAGGGTACAGCATGGCCTTGGCTTGGTGGCTTCTATATGGAAGCTTGCTTGAAGATTTACAAGCGCACACGTCTATCGTTCATCGAGCGTCAGATGGTAGGCTATGAGGATGAGATGACGCAGCATTGTCTTGGTACAATACCCGAATTGTTCGATGGCAACCCACCGTTCCATGGTCGTGGAGCCATCTCATTTGCAATGAACGTGGCTGAGATATTGCGTACACTTGAATTACTTGAAAAATATAAATACTAAAAACAAGGAGGATTCAGAAATATGAAAGTATTAATGTTCGGTTGGGAGTATCCTCCTCACGTATATGGTGGACTTGCTACCGCTAACTTTGGTATATCACAGGGTCTGCATGCCCAAGGCGATGTAGAGACCGTATTGTGTTTGCCTCATCCTTTTGGCGACGAGGACCGCAGCGCTTGTCGCATTGTTGCCATGAACTGTGTGCCTATTGCTTGGCGTGATGTCGATTACGACTACGTTAAGAGCCGCATATCAAATGTGATGGACCCCGACTATTATTATCGTTTGCGCGATCATATATACGCCGACTTCAATAATATGCATGTCAACGACCTTGGCTGTATGGATTTTGCTGGTGGCTATCCGTCTAATCTGCACGAGGAAATCAACAACTACTCTATAATTGCAGGTGTTGTAGCCCGCACCGAGGAGTTTGATATCATCCATGCCCACGACTGGCTTACCTATCCAGCTGGTATCCACGCCAAGAATGTCAGTGGCAAACCATTGTGTATACACGTACATGCTACCGACTTTGACCGTTCACGTGGTAAGGTCAATCCTACTGTCTATTCAATAGAGAAGGACGGTATGGACAATGCCGACTGCATCATGTGCGTGTCTGAGCTTACACGTCAAACTGTTATCAACCAGTATCATCAGGATCCACGCAAGTGCTTTACCATGCACAATGCCGTATATCCATTGCGTCAGGAGCTCCAGGACATTCCACGTCCCGACCACACCGGCAAGGATAAGATTGTCACCTTCCTTGGTCGTATCACCATGCAAAAGGGACCTGAGTATTTCGTTGAGGCTGCCAATATGGTGTTGCAACGTACACGCAATGTGCGTTTCTGTATGGCTGGTAGTGGCGATATGATGGATGCTATGATATACCTTGCTGCCGAGCGAGGCATAGCCGACCGTTTCCACTTCCCAGGCTTTATGCGTGGCAAGCAGGTATACGAGTGCTTAAAAGACTCGGATGTGTATGTCATGCCTTCTGTTTCAGAGCCTTTCGGCATCTCGCCTCTTGAGGCAATGCAGTGTGGCACGCCTACTATTATCTCTAAGCAGTCGGGTTGTGCCGAGATTCTCGACAACTGTATCAAGGTTGACTATTGGGACATCCACGCTCTTGCCGATGCTATCTACTCAATTTGCCACAACGACTCGCTCTTCCATTATCTCCAGGAAGAGGGAAAGAACGAGGTCGACCAGATAACATGGGAGAAAGTGGGCGCACGTATCAAGAATCTCTATGAGCGTGTACTCGCCGGCAAGCTCTAAGCATAACAAAATACACAACAATCCATTAAACGACAAACAACAATGAAGACGATTTGTTTATATTTCGAAATACATCAGAACATCCAGTTGAAGCGCTACCGTTTCTTCGATATCGGTACCGACCACTACTATTATGACGACTATGAGAACGAGCGTCTCATAGCCGACATCGCCGAGCGCTCGTATATGCCGGCACTCAACACTTTGCTTGAGATGATCAAGTCTAACAATGGTGCCTTCAAGGTAGCATTCTCACTCTCTGGTGTAGGTATCGAGCAGTTGGAGATACACGCTCCTCAGGTTCTCGAGAAGTTGCAAGAACTCAACCAAACAGGTTGCGTAGAGTTCCTTGCCGAGCCTTATTCTCACGGTCTTGCATCGCTTGCCAACGAGGAGTGCTTTGCCAAGGAGGTTAAGCGTCAGGCACAAAAGATGAAGGAATACTTTGGTCAGGAGCCTAAGGTTCTGCGCAACTCTTCGCTTATCTATAGCGACGACATCGGTTTGCAGGCATCACAGATGGGCTTCAAGGGTATGCTCACCGAAGGAGCACGCCATGTCCTTGGTTGGAAGTCGCCTAACTATGTATACAATTGCGCCCTTGCTCCTAACCTCAAGCTTCTTCTGCGCAACGTCAACTTTAGCGACGATATCTCTCTTCGCTTTAGCAACACCGATTGGGAAGGCTATCCACTCTTCGCCGACAATTATATGGACCGCATTGCCAACTTGCCAGAAGGCGAGAAGGTGGTTAATATCTTCATGGAGCTTTCGGCTCTCGGCATCGCACAGCCATTGTCAAGCAACATCCTCGACTTCTTCAAGGCTCTCCCTACATGTGCTAAGGAGCGTGGCATCACATTCTCTACACCTTCAGAGATCTGCGATTCGTTTGATAGCGTAAGTGCTGTCGACGTACCTGATACACTATCTTGGAACGACGAGGAGCGCGATTGCAGCTGTTGGTTGGGCAACCCAATGCAGCGAGAGGCTTTCAACAAGCTTTATAGTGTAGCCGATCGTGTACGTATTGCCGATGATCCACGCATCAATCAGGATTGGGATTACCTCCAGGCTTCTAACAACTTCCGTCAGATGACTACAAAGCCTTCGCAGGTGGGTCTTAATCGTGGTATCTACTCAAGTCCGTTCGATGCATTCACCAACTATATGAACATCCTTGGCGATTTCATCTCACGTGTCAACTCACTCTATCCAGACTCAATCGACAACGATGAGCTCAGCTCACTCCTCACCACTATCAAGAATCAGGACGAGGAAATCGAGATGAAGTCAAAGGAGATTGTACGTCTGCAGACCAAGATAGAGAAGATAGAGGCTGCTGAAGAGAAGCTCCGTGCAAAGCTGGAGAAGACAAAGGCTCCTGCTGCTAAGAAGCCCGCAGCAAAGCGTACTGCTAAGAAAGCCGATGAAGCTGTCGAAGAAGAATCAAAGTAAGAATTAAGGTTCTTGTATAAATACAAATATTGGTTAATAAAGTTGGGTGCTCTACCACGTGATGTGGTGGGGCACTTTTTTTATATCCATTCACGCTACCAATCCTCTCTCCAAAGTAATATATATTACTTGCCCATTTAATATATATTAAAACCCCATTTAATATATGTTCTCCGGCCATTTAATATATAATACTTTAGATGGCGCTTAATTTCCGACACAAGCATATAGTGTTTTTCATTTGTAAAATGATGTAATCCAAAGCAATAAACTATATCAATCTTCGTTCTTTTATTATAACCGCAAAATAAGAACGAGACCTTCTACACCTACGACCCACAGCGTCGCAGATTGCAGAACCTCACGGTAAACAGTGGTGGCAACACCATTATGGACAATGCCTATACCTACAATGCGGTGAGCAATGTGCTCAGCGTGGTAAATAGTGCGTCAGTTCCAACTCGACATAGACCGTCATAATGCTCAATATGCACCGATTGATG
>ERZ1026846.634-NODE-634-length-26194-cov-6.017713_pt1 | contig 26194 bp, 19 predicted proteins | sample MGYA00380153_ERZ1026846 | MGnify/ENA primary metagenome ERZ1026846 (study PRJEB33269, sample SAMEA4719789) | human gut metagenome | biome: human-associated habitat; feature: organic feature; material: feces | place: Cameroon | collected 2013-10 ...
GTGTAGTATAAGAGAAGAATATATATAATAGAAGTAATTATTTAAAGAAAGGTTTGTTTATTACCATGTGGATTGCAAATAACTGGAAAGATTACGAAGTGCTGGATACCTCCGGCGGTGAAAAGCTGGAACGGTGGGGAAAATACCTGTTGGTACGTCCCGACCCCCAGGTCATCTGGAACACACCGCATGAGCATCCGGGCTGGAAAAAGAAAAACGGCCATTACCACAGGAGCAGCAAGGGCGGCGGCGAATGGGAGTTCATAAATCTTCCGGACGAATGGAGCATTTCCTATAAGGATCTCACCTTCCACTTAAAGCCCTTCAGCTTCAAGCATACCGGTCTGTTCCCGGAACAGGCTGTCAACTGGGACTGGTTTTCCAATCTGATTGCCCATGCAGGTCGCCCCGTAAAGGTACTGAACCTGTTTGCCTACACCGGAGGCGCCACTGTGTCCGCCGCTAAAGCCGGCGCGCAGGTCACCCATGTGGATGCCTCCAAGGGCATGGTTTCCTGGGCAAAGGAAAATGCCGCAGCCAGCGGCCTTGCCGATGCCCCCATCCGCTGGCTGGTGGATGACTGCACCAAGTTTGTGGAACGGGAAATCCGCCGCGGCAACCATTACGACGGCATTATCATGGATCCGCCCTCCTACGGCAGGGGTCCGAAGGGTGAAATCTGGAAAATCGAGGAAAACATCTTCCCCTTTGTGGAACTGACTGCAAAGCTTCTGTCGGACAAGCCCCTGTTCTTCCTCATCAACTCCTACACCACCGGGCTGCAGCCTGCGGTACTGTGCTATATGTTAAATCTTACCGTAAAGAAGCAGTTCGGCGGAACGGTTGCAGCAGAGGAAATCGGACTGCCGGTAAGCGGCACCGGGCTTGTGCTTCCCTGCGGTGCTTCCGGCCGCTGGCAGGCATAACTTACCGTGGATATCGCGCCGTGGTTGTGACAGGTACTAAATAAAAAATGCCTGAGTTATTCGTTACAGACACGCTCTCGCTTCGCAGTCACCGTAGCGGTACATAAGGTGCTAAACTACAGCACCTAAGTACCGACGATGACTGAGAGTCTGTAAAGAATAAGCTCAGGCTGTTTTATTTGTAGGTTGTGCCTGCCATTACGCAGGCGGAAAGCTTACCGGTTATGAATGCCTGTCGCAGGCAGGAGTACCGCCGGAAGTGTTTCTATTATAGTAGAGATGTTATGCGTCGAACGCCTTAAATTTCTCGTAGATGCTGTCGTACCGGGCGGTGATTTCCATGTAGCGTTCCATGGTCAGGTTACGCTGTTTCTCGTAGCGGCTGATGATGTCGTCAAATTTTTTCAGCACCACGTCCACTATCTCTTTGCTTATCTTGCCGTTGTCGGCATCGTCTTTTAAGATACCTTTTATTTTTTCCGGTGGAAAGGAGTCCTTGTAGCTTCTCTTGCTGTAAAGGGCACTTAAAATATCTCCCACCGCAACAATTCTTTCAAGCTGACTCAAATCCTCTGCCCGCAGTCCCTGTGGGTAACCGGTGCCATCCAGCTTCTCATGATGTCTGTATGCCACATTCACAATCCGCTCATCCATGATGCCTTCCAGAATCTTGCCGGTGATAACCACATGAGCCTTCATAATGCGCATTTCTTCATCGGTCAGCCGTCTCGGTGCTTCCAGTATGGAAAGCGGAATGACGATTTTGCCGATGTCATGTAAAAGAGAGCCGTAATACAGAATTTCCAAATCCCTGGTGCCCACATTCATGAGCTTGCCGATTTCCAGTGAAAACGCTTTGGTTGACATGGTATGGATAACCGTCTGCTGGCTCCTGAAATCAATGGAATACACCAGCATTTCCAGAAAGCCCTTCTTCTGTTGTTCATTGAAGGCGGCGCTCTTAAACAGTGCGCTCATTTCCTGTTTGTATTCGCCGGTTTTCAGTTTGTCCAGTACATGGAACCGCTTCTGGGCAACATAAAAACGCTCTAACGCTTTCTGGGCAAAATCTATATCCCCTTGGGTGGAAAAATAATCCCTCGGCATGTTGTGCCCTTCTGCCCGGGCAAACAAATCCATCTTATCCGCAATGGTCAGATACTGTGCTTCCCTTATGTAACGGCTGTTTATCTGTTCATGCAGCTTGTACGGAAGGTGGTGGTAAAGCACCACCTCCGCCTTATCCCCTACCGGAGACAGATAACGCAGAAACAGATATCCGTAAATGGAATGCGCCCACACGTTGGTTGTTTCGATGGTCGCCAGACTGGCATTGTTCATGTTGGTCTTGATGGCGCCCACATCGTGCAGCATACCGATTAACGCCCATTCCGCCAGCTCAGTATCGCTATACTTGCCTTCCACCTTCAGCATATTGTAAAAAATGTAACCGACAATCTCACCATGATTCAAGAGCCGTGCATTCATGGCGCCCATAGCGCGGCTGATAACCTGATATATGTCAAAAGTTCTTACGAGTTCCGCCCCCATGCACTGCCTCCATCACATTCTCGCTTCTCTGTGGCTCATTATAACATAGAATGTACAAAAAAGGAATATTTTTATCAGGCAGTGGCTTCCTCAAACTGCGAGTTGTAAAGGGTTGCGTAGAAGCCATTCTTACGGAGCAGTTCTTCGTGGGTACCCTGCTCCACAATGTCTCCGTCCTTCATTACCAGAATCAAATCCGCTTCCTTGATGGTGGAAAGTCTGTGTGCAATGACAAAGCTGGTCCTTCCCTTCATCAGGTTGTTCATCGCCTTCTGAATTCTGCCCTCCGTGCGGGTATCCACGGAGCTGGTGGCTTCATCTAAAATCATGATGGGATTGTCCGCTAAAATGGCTCTGGCAATGGTAAGGAGCTGCTTCTGTCCCTGGGACACATTGCTGGCGTCCTCATTCAGCTCCATCCGGTAGCCGCCCGGCAGTGTCTGGATGAAATGGTGGGCATGGGCTGCCTTGGCTGCCGCTATGACCTCCTCATCCGTAGCATCCAGCTTGCCGTACCGGATATTTTCCATAATCGTACCCTTAAACAGCCAGGTGTCCTGCAATACCATGCCGAAGTTTTCCCGAAGGTCGCTGCGGTTGAATTCCTTTACATTATGCCCGTCCACCTTAATGGCGCCCTTATTTACATCATAGAAACGCATCAGCAGTTTTACCATGGTGGTCTTGCCGGCACCTGTAGGTCCTACAATCGCAATGGTCTGTCCGGGCTTCACCTGACAGGAGAAATCCTTTATAACAATTTTGTCCGGTGTATAGCCGAAGCCTACATGGTCAAAGGAAACCGCACCGTCCACATGGGATAGCTTTACAGGATTTTCCACCGTTACGTCTTCTTCCTCTTCCTCTAAGAATTCAAAGACTCTTTCTGCCGCAGCCGCCGTGGACTGGAACAGATTGGACACCTGGGCGAGCTGGGTAATGGGCTGGGTAAAGTTCTTCACATACTGGATGAACGCCTGGATTTCACCCACATTAATCACACCCTGAATGGCTAAAATACTACCGCTTATAGCCACCGCCACATAGCCTAAGTTGCCAACAAAGGTCATAACGGGCTGCATGAGTCCGGATAAAAACTGGGACTTCCAGGCAGAAACATACAGAACTTCATTAGTTTCCTTAAAGTCTCTCAGAGTATCTTCTTCCTTATTAAATGCTTTGATAATATTCTGCCCGGAGAAGGTCTCCTCAATCTGTCCGTTGATTTTACCAAGATAATTCTGCTGTGCCACAAAGTGCTTCTGGGAGAACCTGATGACCAGACCTATCAGACCGCCGGATATGGGTAAAACCGCCAGCGCAATCAGGGTCATCAGGGGGCTGATGGAAAGCATCATCACCAGCACACCGATAATGGTGGTCAGGGACGTAATCAGTGTCGTAATGCTCTGGCTTAAGTTCTGTCCCATGGTATCCACATCGTTGGTAATACGGGAAAGAATTTCGCCCACGGTACGGGACTCGAAATATGCCATGGGCATACGGTTGATTTTCCCGGAAATTTCCTTTCGGAAACGATAGCTTAATTTCTGGGCAATTCCCGTCATCAGGTAACCCTGCACAAAGGAAAGCAGGGCGCTTAACACGTAGAGTCCCAGTAACAGTAGCAGTATTCTGCCTATTTTTTCAAAGTCAATACCGCCGGTACCCGCAATCCTCGCCATCAGACCGTTAAACAGCTCCGTGGTCGCCCTGCTTAATACCTTGGGTCCTAAAATATTGAAGACCGTTCCTCCGACGGCAAAAAGCATCACCACCAGTACCGCATATTTGTAATTGCCCATGTATTTTAAAAGCCTAGCAAACGTTCCCTTGAAGTCCTTTGCTTTTTCTCCCGGCATCATGCCTCCGGGGCCGCCGCCCATGGGTCCGTGTCTGCGGGGTCCTCTGTTTTTCTGCTGTTCACTCATGCACCTGCACCTCCTTGCAGCTCTTTTTCGGAAAGCTGGGATTTCGCAATCTCCCGGTAAGCAGGACAGTTTGCGAGCAGCTCTTCATGGGTTCCCATACCGGCTATGGTGCCGTTTTCCAGCACGATAATCCGGTTGGCATGGAGAATGGTACTGATACGCTGCGCCACAATAATCACGGTTGCATCCGCCGTATTCTGCGCCAGCGCCTTCCGCAGCGTCACGTCCGTTTTATAGTCCAGTGCGGAAAAGCTGTCGTCAAACAGGAAAATCTTCGGCTCCGCCGCAACCGCTCTGGCAATGGAAAGCCTCTGTTTCTGACCGCCGGACACATTGGTGCCGCCCTGGGAAATAGGACTTTCGTATTTTTCCGGCTTGCTGTCGATAAATTCCGTTGCCTGTGCGATTTCCGCCGCCTTCTTCATCTTTTCATCGGAAATGTCCTCATGGGCAAACTTTACATTGGAAGCAATGTCACCCGAGAACAGCACCGCCTTCTGGGGCACCAGTCCCAATACGCTGCGCAGCTTGTGCTGGGAAATATCCCGGATGTCCACGCCGTCCAGCAAAATCCGTCCCTCTGTCACATCATAGAAACGGGGAATTAAATTAAGCAGTGTGGATTTACCGCAGCCGGTGCTTCCGATAATAGCTGTGGTTTCTCCCGGCTTTGCCGTGAAGGAAATGTCGTGCAAGGCATCCTCTTTTGCCTCCGGGTAACGGAATGCAACATTTTCAAAAGTAAGCTCTCCTTTTATCCCGGTAAGTTCTGCGTCCTTTACGTCCTTTTTATCCGTAATCTTCGGCTCTGTCTTTAACACTTCTTCAATACGGTCCGCTGCCACACCCGCTCTCGGCAGCATAATGGAAACCATGGTCAGCATTAAGAACGCCATGACAATCTGCATGGTATAAGTAATAAACGCCAGCATGGAACCTACCTGCATGGTGCCCGCATCGATATTTTTGCCGCCGAACCATACAATCATAATGGTAATGGCATTCATAATGAGCATCATCACCGGCATCATGAAGTTCATGACCCTGCCGGTAAACAACTGGGTCTGCATCAGGTCCTTATTGGCTTTGTCAAATCGTTTTTCCTCGTAGTGCTCCCTGCTGAAAGCACGGATAACCGGCACACCGGTCAGTATCTCTCGGGAAATCAGGTTGATATTGTCCACTAAGCTCTGTAAAATCTTGAACTTCGGCATCGCCACCAGAAGCAGTATCAGCACAAGTGCCAAAATGGTACCTACCGCCACGCCGATAATCCATCCCATGCCGGTACCGGTGTTCACAACCTTGATGACACCACCCACACCGATAATCGGCGCATACAGAACCATACGCAGCAAGACTACAATTACCATCTGCACCTGCTGGATATCATTGGTGCAGCGGGTAATCAGGGATGCGGTGGAGAATTTATCCATCTCCTCACTGGAGAAGGAAATTACCCTGGCAAACATTTTCTCTCTTAAATTCTTACCGATTTTTGCCGCCGTTACGGAAGCAAAATAACCGGTGAGAATGGCCGCCAGAAGCATCAGCGCCGAAAGCCCCAGCATCCTGAATCCGGTCTTCCACAGGAAATCCGTCTGCACTTTGCCGGTATCCATGCCCATTGCCTCATATTCGGACTTTACAAACTGCACCGCCTGCCCTTTTACTATGGTGTCGCTCTGATCACCCATCTTGGCAAGCGCCTGCTCGCGCATGGCAAGCAGATCCTCCTCCGTTACCATGCCTGCTGCCACCATGTCCTTTATCTGACCAAGGTCATAGGGTGACTGACCACTGTTTAACATAGAAAGAAAGACCATGGGAAGTTTCATGGCCTCATCTATCTTTTCGCAGGTTTCTTTGTCCCCGCTTACAAGCTCATAAATACCGTCTTCTTCCTGCCTGTAAGCTCCCGCAACCGTATTTCTTTCTTCTGCTGTCATGAACAGGCTTAACTCTTCATAAGTTTCTTCTCTTAATTTTTCCGGCGCCGCATACTCGATACCACCCTGTCCGATGCCCACATCCACAATGTCCGACGTGTACTGTGGCAGTCTCAGGTCGCAGAACGCCTGAACCACCAGCAGCAGGAATACAATCAGGGTAGCCGGCCATGCCTGTGCCAGATACTTTGCAATCTTGCCCATACCAAACCATGCCTTTCCATTTTTTCACAATACACTTTATTGTATTTTTCCCCCCGCCTTTAGTCAATTAAGAAACTATAAACTTATCCTAAAATTCCTATGCCGTCCAATAAGGTTTTCAAACCGATTAAAATTAAAATCATGCCGCCGCAGATTTCCGCTTTTGAACGGTATTTATCTCCGAAAATACTGCCAATCTTAACGCCCACGGCAGAAAACAGAAACGTGATTACGCCGATAAACGAAACGGCAGGTATAATATTCACCTGAAGAAAGGCAAAGCTCACGCCCACGGCAAAGGCATCAATGGAAGTGGCAATGGCTAAAAGAAGCATGCTTTGAAAGCTCATGGAAGGATTGACCTCTTCCTTGTCAAATGCCTCCTTAATCATGCTGCCGCCGATAAATACCAACAGTACAAACGCAATCCAATGTGCGTACTTTGTAAAAATGTCTGCAAAAAGACTTCCCAGGAAATATCCCGCAAGAGGCATCAGAGCCTGAAATCCGCCGAACCATAGCCCCGCAACCGCCATATGCTTCCATCTAATTTTCCCGAGGGACAAACCCTTGCAGATGGATACCGCAAACGCATCCATCGATAAACCTACCGCCAGTACAAATAGTTCCCAAATTCCCATGTTTTCATCCTGCCTTTTGTGTTTTCGTTTTCATTCTCTCTTACATCAAAAACCGTAAGAGGGAGTCAAACGGTCGTATGAGCATCACCCGCCATTTCCGTTTGCCGGAGAGCGCCTGCGGGAGCACGCCATCCTGTTCTTTCACACTTCCGTCCGCATTTACGATAAAGGCATCCTGTTCATAGCTTTCCATGTAGTCCCGCATCTGTGCATTCAGCGTTTCGCTGTCAATCACTAACATCATTTCCGTATCCAGATAGGCACTGCGCATATCCCAGTTAAAGGAACCTATGGCTGTCAGCCTGTTCCCGATGGTGAAGCACTTGCCGTGGTAGGATATACCCTTATCGTATTCCAGTATATGCAGCCCGGTATCCAGAAGTTTTTGTCTGTGTATCTGATAATCCACCGCCCCGAAGGGATTGCCGTTGTTGGCAACGGAGTTTGTCATCATGGTGGTTTCCGCACTGCCACACACAAGCTGCAGCCGCTCCATCATATAATCGTTGCACATAATATACGGCGTATGAAAGGTAACAGGCTCTCCGGCTTGTGCCATGAGCTCCGTCATTTCATAGAAAAGTACCGGCTCCTTGATGCCCGCCTGTACGGGATTGGTGAGGATGGTTATTTTATTGACCGGCTCCGTTTCTTCCCGGTAGTCCCTTTTTGCAAACCATCCAGGATGCTCGGAAAGCCCTTTTTCATACAAAGCCTTCAGTTCCTCCGCCGCCCTTAAGGTTCTGCTGCCGGGATTTTTTTCTTCGCATTTTACCTTGGAGTCCGCATTTTCCCACATGGTTCCGGCATATGTCCGCAGTTCCTTTAAGGAAGGAAAAGCATCTTCCCCGTAAACCAGCACGTCCCAGTCGTAATTTTTATAACCGGTTTCATCCCCTAAAAAATAATCGTAGGTATTTCTGCCGCCCACAATGTAAGCCGTATCATCCACAATCAGGTATTTATCGTGCAGCCTTGCCATCAGCTTGGTGGGCTTTAGCAGATTGACGGGGTTATAAATCTTAATGGTGGCATTCGGCAGGCTTCCCAGCGCCTTAAAATATTCCTTCCCGCTTTTTAAGGAAAAGAAGGAAAAGCCGTCTATTAAAACCTCCACCCGCACGCCTCTTTCCGCGGCATCATAAAGAGCGGATAACATCCATTTTCCGCTGTTATCCGCTTTAAAATCGAAGGTGGAAAGCACAATCCTCTCTCTGGCATTCGCTATGAGAGACAGCCTTTCTTTTAGCGCCTCTTCATTCGTGAACAGGATTTTTGCCCGCTCTCCACTCTCCGCATCGTTATAAAATTCTTCTATATGGAAGTTCTCCTTTGTTTCCTCCGTTGCCGCTCCCTGCCCGGTATACGGTACGCACACGAAAAGCACGTATACGATAAGCAGCACGGGAATGGCAATAAGAATAGCTTTTTTCATAAAATCCGGTATCCTTTCGACAACTGCGTCTATTATACCATATACCGGATTTCTTTTAAATTATTCTTTTACACCGCCGATGGTAAGTCCTGCTACAAAGTACCTTTGCAGAAAAGGATACAGGCAGACAATGGGCAGCATGGTGATAATGGTTGCCGCCGCTCTCACCGTAATCGGTGTTACCGCACTGGCACCCGCTACGTTTTTTGCCCCATCCGCACTGCCGCTCTGCTGCATAACGGAATTTAAGAGCTTCATCAGTTCATACTGCAGCGTGGTATACTGGGATTTCATACGGTTATACAGCATGGCATCAAACCAGGAGTTCCACTGGTATACCGCCACAAACAAGGCTACTGTCGCATATACCGGCTTACACAGCGGAGAAATAATCTTCATAAATATGGTAAAATAACCCGCTCCGTCAAGCTGTGCCGACTCTTCCAGGGAATCCGGCAGTCCCTGCATATAGGTACGAAGCACCAGCATATTGAAAGCGCTGACCGCACCGGGAACCACATAAACCCAGAAAGTACCTGTCAGGTGCAGGTTTTTATAAAGTAAGAATACCGGAATCATACCACCGTTTACATACATGGTGATAACCCAGAACAGGGAAAGCTGGGAACGGAACAAAAAGTTCTTGCGGCTCACAATAAATGCAAGCAGCGCATTACTGGCAAGAGCGAATCCTGTCCCCAGAATGGTTCTCAGCACGGTTACAACCGCCCCCGTTACCATATTCTGTTTGCTGAAAACCGTCCTGTAATTCTGCAGGGTAAATTTTCTCGGTATTAAATGGATACCTCCCCGTACCGCATCGATACCGTCGTTAAAGGAAAGCGCCAGCGTATTTAGTACCGGATACAGGGTCACAATAACAAAAGCCAGCATAAATAAAGTGTTGCAGGTCACAAAAATAATATCTGCCGCGGTTTTTTTCTTTCTCATTTTCTGCCTCTCAATCTGCCGGAAACCGGCTTTCTTCTAAAAACGGGACTTTTAGAACAATCTCTCTTCTCCCATTTTTTTGGCTGCGCCGTTGGCAATCAGAATCAGGATAATGCTGACCGCACTCTTAAATATACCGGCTGCCGTACCAAGAGAGTAATCATTCTGGCTGATACCCCAGGTGAGCACGTAAATATCAATGGTATCTGATACGCTTTTAATCAGACCGTTTCCTAAAAGATACTGCACTTCAAATCCTACATTTAAGATATTTCCCACATTCATCAGAAGAAGAATCATAATGGTGGGCTTTATTCCCGGCAGGGTTATGTATTTAATCTTTGCCCATCTGCCTGCACCGTCAATGGATGCCGCCTCATACAGACAGGGGTCAATGGAAGTAATCGCTGCTAAGTAAATAATGGCATTCCAGCCGGTTTCCTTCCATACATTGGCAAATGCCACGATGGGCCAGAAATAACCGGGCTTTGCAAAAAAGTTCACCGGAGTATCCACAATTTTCAATGCCATCAGAATTTCATTGATAATACCGGTTCCGGAAAGAGCATCATGCAGGATACCGGTTACAATAATCCAGGATAAAAAGTGTGGCAGATAGGAAATAGTCTGAATACTCTTCTTTGCCGCCTTACTTTTCACTTCGTTTAACAGAATGGCAAACAGAATTGCCATAATAAAGGTTGTTACAAGATTCAGGACACCCATACCCAGGGTGTTTCGCAATACTTTAATAAACGTGGCATCATGAAACAGGAACCTGAATTTATCTAATCCGACAAATTTAGAATGTAAAAATCCATCCTTAGGTTTATAGTTCTGAAATGCCATAATCCATCCGCCCAAGGGCAGATAGTAAAAGACAAAGCCGTAGATTACAAAAAAAGCAGAGCAAATCAGCAGAAACTTCTGTTTTTTTATTTCTTTCCAGGTTATTTTGGGACCCGGAGTTTTTTTCCTTTTCTCCGCTGTCATAGCAAAACCTCCTATTTTTCTTTAAAGTTTGGGCAGCCATGTGGCCATCCGGCACATAGCTGCCCACTCATGTTTACCCTTTTGTTCTCCGCAATGTCTTACTGTCCCATTGCAGCACGTCTCTCCAGCTCTGTCTGCATCTCAGCCAGGAAGTCCTGTGGATTGGTTGCATTATAAACCTTCATATAATCGTCCCATGTAGAAGCAAAATCAGAAGCCATAACTACCTTCGGCAGCCATTCATGCTTGACTTCACCCATCTTTGTCCATGCCACACCACCGGGGGTTTCGGTTGTGAGCGTATTGGAATACGAATACATCGGGAACCAGGGACCGGTTTCTTTGACTACCGAGCCAACCATGTCCACATAGTTGTCAGCGCCGTATGCTTTGAAGCATTTTACCAATGGCTCTGCCATACCGTTCTGGAATTCAGACGGCTGCTCGGCGGGCTGCATGGCATTCTTTCCATCCTTGCTGGTTCCGAGCCATTGCGGGAAATAGGAATAGGTACATAAATGGGAAGCCTGATAACCGGTATCAGCTGCATTTACCCTCTGTTCCTCGGTCCTGTAATACAAACCGTTTTCATCCACTTCATAGTCAATTCCTTCCACGCCCCAGAAACGCAGGTCATGGATTTCCTGATCCAGGCAGGAATTCATAAAGCGGAAAGCAGCATCCACATCTTTACAGCTTGTGGTAATAGCAATACCGTTGGAAGCATTTAAAGTATCACCGTAGGTATGCCACATCTGATCCATACCCTCGTCAATGGTCAGTCCCAGGGGAACGTAATTGCAGCCTTTTAAGTCAAGCCCCTGCTGCTTGTATACATCATTTACATTGTAGGCGAAATCCCACCACTGGTCGCACATACCTAAGACAGCGCCGGTGGAAAGCTTTGCGATATATTCGTCATAGGTCTGGGTTGCAAATTCCGGATCAATCATTCCCTTTGCATACTCTTCATTCAGCTTTTCAAAATATCTCTTTGTGGTTTCGGTAGTATTGTAGTCCACAACCTTCATATTATCGGTGTCCACAATAACCGAACCGTCATTGGGATAGCCGTCTAAGAACTGCCCCGCATTCTCAATACAGAAATATCTCCAGTCCTCGCAGAGAATGGTGTACGGAATATTTGCGGTGCCGTCATCCATGGTCGGATTGGCTTCCATATATCTCTCGATTACATCGAAATAATCATCCAGTGTTTCGATTTCGGGATATCCCGCCCATTCCAAAACTCTTACCTGAATCCAGAAGGCTTCATCGTTATGTGTAGTAGTCTTATCTTCCCCATACTTGTTCTGGAACACGTTTGCCCAGTAAATATGTCCGTCATCCTGGCGGAAAGATTCCCACTCTGCATCCGAATACATTTCCTTGATATTCGGATATTTGTCAATATAATCGTCCCAGGCAACCAGAGCTCCCGCATCGTACAGGGGCTTCATGGAATCGCCGCCGTTGATAAAATCGGGATATTCCCCTCCTGCAATAATGGTACCGACGGCTTCCGCATCTGTCTGTCCGGTCAGCCAGGTTTCCTTTACTCTGACGCCGGTCTTCTTTGCTATAATTTCCTGCACATCGTTTCCGTCATTAATTTCCGCATCCGGCATTGCCGTAAACATAGTGAACGTAATAATTTCATCATCTGCATACTCTTTGTCGCGGAGCGCCCCCACGCCTGCCTCTGCTTCTTTGGTTTCACCGTTGCCGTTCGTACTCGTTCCTGTTGTTGCATTGCCATCTGTGTTGCCTGCTTTGTCACCGCATCCGGCCAATACCGTTGCCAGCATACAAGTGCCCAATAGCAGTGCTGTGATTTTCTTACCTTTCATGATAACCCTCCCTTGTTATTTGATAATTCTATTATAAATACAGAACTGTCAAAAATCTCCCGATAAACTATGGCATAAAACAGGATAAACTACAGAACAGCACTTTCTTTTTCTACAGCTTCCGCCGGCATCTGCCTTGCGTTTTTGCGGTATTTCGCCGGTGTGCAGCCGTTGATCTCTATAAACTTGCGGATAAAATAATCTGTATCATGATATCCTACGTCTTCTGCCACCGCACTTATCTTTTTGTCCGTCCGTACCAGCTGGACGGCAGCCTGCCCGATACGATAGGCATTCAGATAATCCTTAAACGATTGTCCGTATTTCTTCCGGAATATCTGGCCTAAATAGGAGCTGTTCACAAAATAGGTCCGGCTCAGATCCTTCAGCGTCAGGTTTTCGGCATAATGCTCCCGGACTTCTTTTTCCACAGATAAAAGTACTCCCTTGGAGACATTTCCACGCAGCTGCACCAGATACTCTGCATATTCGCATGCAAAACGCTTCAGGTGCATGGTACTTCCTTTTTCCAGTCCTTCCTCCGATACATTCCGCATAATATACAGAAGCACCTCTTCCTGGTCCACCGATTCGTCCTGCTCCACAGCCAGATGCGTCATCTGGAACAGCAGATAGTTGATATTCATGTTAATCAGGTCTTCCGAGAAACCGAAAGCCTTCATTTCCGCAAACAGTTCCTCCACACTTTTGTAAATTTCGGAAATCCGGTTCTGTTCCACCGCCCCAAGAAGTCTGTCAAGACTCTGCTTGCAGAGGACATTACGGCCCTTCATGGCTGTGCTGTCTTTTACTTCCGTAAAAAGGTTCTGCACAGTACGGGACTGCCGCAGGGGCCGCAGCATTCCGGCATTGTTCCTCCGTATATTTTCCCTTTTCCCTCCCACTTTTTTGATAAGGGAGAGCAGGGATTCCCTCGATACCGGCTTTAAGATATATTCCATACAGGAGCAGGCAATCGCCTTCTGTGCATAGGCAAATTCATTATATCCGCTTAAAATGGCGAAACAGGCATCTGAGAGTTTTTCCTTTTTCACTTTTTCCAGCAAAGTAAGACCGTTCATCACCGGCATTTCTACATCCGTGAGAATCAGATCGACTCCCTCTCTGGGATTTTCCTTCAGGAATTCATACGCTTCCTGTCCGTTTGCCGCCGTTTTCACAATTTCACAATCTTCTTTTCCCCAGTCAATCAGCATGGTAAGCCCTTTCAGAATAAACGGCTCGTCATCCACAAGCATAACCTTCAGACACATTGTTTTCACCCTTCCCTTTCATACAAAAATATCCTTCTTTTCCAATACCTCCACCGGAATACGGATTGTCATCAGTGTCCCGGCTCCCTTCTCGCTTTCCAATTCAAATTGTGCCCTGTTTCCGGTAACGATTTTCAGTCTGAGACAGGCATTTGCAATGCCCACATGTTCACTCCGGCACATTGCATCCACATCGGAAATATTTATTTTCTCCCGTAGTCTCCCGACTTCCTCTTCCTCCATGCCGGCGCCGGTGTCCTCCACCTCCATGCACACAAAACCGTTCTGTCCATATATACGGAGGTAGATGTAGCATGGTACGGTCTTTTTCTCCACTCCGTGCACACAGGCATTTTCCGTAAAGGTTGCCAGTGTCAGCCGGGGAATGAGATACTCCCCGCATCCTTCTTCCACCTCCAGTTCATAATGCAGGCGGTCCCCAAACCGGTACTGCTGGAGCTGCAGGTAGGCTTCCACAAAAGAAAGCTCTTCTTTGATGCTTATCATGTCCCGTGACCACTCGGCATTCTGTCTCTCTAAAAGCGCCAGCCGCTCAATCATACAGGCGGTTTCTTCTTCCCCCTTCATAATGCTGTGCATCCGTATGCTTTCCAGTACATTGTAAAGGAAATGCGGATTTATCTGGCTGTGTAACGCTAAAAGCTCCGCTTTCTGCCTGGCAAGATCCACCTTCTGCTTTTCCATCCGGTCCGTATAAACAGTCTTAATCAGTTCCCGCAGTCTTGCCACCATCCGGTTATAGTTCTGCATCAGACTGCCGATTTCGTCCTTTCCCCTGACATCCGGAATTTCCTGAAGGGTCTGGAGTTCCACCTCATCAAAGGCTTTGCTAAGCACCATCAGCCGGGAAACAATGGATTTATGGAACACATAGGCCATCCCCCCGGGGAACAGGATATTCAAAGCCAGCATAAACAGAATGGTCACGGCATGATCCCGTATCATGGATAGAAGCTCACTTTTGGTTTCCATGACCAGAATACGGTAATTTTCTCCATACAGTTCGAACTTCTTTTCATACCCCACAGGCTCTGTACCTGTCAGATAGGAAAAATCTTCTTTATTATTTGCATAAGCTGTGTTGGAAAGCAAAATCCGGTCACCTGCACAGACATATACCGGTGCATGGAATTTAATCTCCTGCAGCCTTTTTTCCAGGGTTGCATAATTTAAGTCAATGCGTATCAGTTTTGTCTTTTCCATTTCCCGGTAATAGTTCAGCCTTCTTACCAGGGAAATTCTTCGCTTGCCCGCTGCCGATGTCCATTTGTCTCCCATGTAATAGTATGCCATCACCACATCCCCGTCACTGTCAAGGAGCTTGCGGCACCAGTCCTCCTCCCGCACGGAGGAAAGCTTGTAAAAATGGGAACCGTTTACAATGGTTTCGTTATCGGCACACATAACCACACTGACGCTGCCATAACCGATACCTGTTTCGTAAAAGTTCCGTTTTTCCACTTCCCTGCTGGCTTCGTAAAAGCTCAGGCCATCCGGATATTCCGTTTCTAAAAACTCATAGACGGAGCGGTTGATATATACTGTATTGGCAAGCTTCGCCGCCTCCGATACCGCATAGGTAAAATCATTCTGCGCCGCTTCCGCCATACTCTCCATTTCATAACGGCGCTCCTTAATTTCCCCTCTGTATAAAATGGAAAACAGGACACCGTCCGTGATGAACAGCGGCAGAAGTACACAGCAGACATAGAAAAGCACAAGCTTTTTCCGGATACTGTAATCATTAATTTTATTTTCTAAGACATTCCCTAATTTTCCCATAACAGTTCATCTTCCGTACGAAGCATCACCGACTGTACCTTTACTCCTGTAAGCTCTTCACTCCTGCGATCCGGCGCATGACCGCCCACATACACTTTCGCTTCCCCTTTGCAGATACGGAAATTGCCCTCTTTGTCACAGAGTCCGAAGGCATCCTTCGCCAGGTGAATGCTCACTTCTTTTTCTTCACCCGGTCTTAACGTAACCTTCCTGATTGCCTTCAGCTGGGCGTTTGGGGTATCTTCTTTTTCAATCTTTATGTAAACCTGCACCGTTTCCGTACCGGTTCTCTTTCCGGTATTTTTTACCGTTACCGCCAGATTTACACCCTCATCCGTCACCGAGCTTTCCTGCACCTTTAGTCCGCTATACGAATAAGAAGTATAGGAAAGTCCGTATCCGAAGGGATACAGGGCATCCTGCTTCATGTAGCGGTAGGTTCTGCCCTCCATGGCGTAATCCGTAAATGCCGGGAGCTCCTCCGTTCCTTTATAAAAAGTAACCGGCAGATGGCCCTCCGGATTTATGTCTCCGAACAGTGTTTCCGCTAAAATTCTTCCGCCTTCCGCGCCGGGATACCAGCCCTGTATAATGGCCGGCACATGCTTCTCCGCCCAGTTGACTGCCAGTGCACTTCCTGAAAGAAGGATTAAAATCACCGGCTTTCCGCTATTGACGGCAAGCTCTAAGATTTCCTGCTGCCTGCCTGGTAAATTCAAATCCGGTTTATCCCCGCTGGCATACTGGTTGCCGGTGTCGCCCTCCTCGCCTTCCAGTCCCGCATCCAGACCTAAGCAAAGCACCACCACATCGCTGGCTTCGCAGACAGCTTCCACCTCTGCATTTCTGTCCTGCCCCTTACTTAATGGACTGACATAACCAAGATGCAGATGACAGCCCTCCGAATAGAGTACTCTGACCTCATCCCCCAGATATTCCTGTAGTCCTTCCAGAACCGTCACATAACGGGAAGCCGTTCCTTCGTAATTCCCTACCAGCGCCCTCCGGTTGTTGGCATTGGGTCCGATCACCCCGATAGTTTTTATCTGTGTACGGTCAAGCGGCAGCAGATTATTTTCATTTTTTAAGAGCACAACGGATTTGGCGGAAGCCTTTCTGTTTAATGCCCGCATTTTGCTGCTGTCCACTGCCGTATACGGTATACTGTCGAAGGGTGTTTTCCCCTTTCCGTCAAACATTCCTAATTTCATACGGGTGGTAAACAGATATACCAGTGCCTCATCCACCCTGCTTTCTTTTATCATCCCTTTTTCCACCGCCTCTTTTACATACACAAACAGTTCCCCACAGTTTAAGTCGCAGCCGTTATTGACCGCCATGGCAACAGATTCCAGAGGTCCTTCCGTCACCTTGTGCCCCTCATGAAAATCCCGGATGGCCCAGCAGTCGGAAACCACATGGCCTTCAAATCCCCATTTTTTACGCAGGATATCCGTAAGCAGGGTTTTGCTTCCGCAGCAGGGTTCCCCATTCGTCCGGTTATAAGCACCCATGACCGCTTCCACTTTTCCCTCCTGCACACATGCCTTAAATGCAGGAAGATACGTCTCATACAGATCCTGTCTGGAAACCTCGGCATTAAATTCATGCCGCAGGGACTCCGGTCCGCTGTGTACGGCAAAATGCTTGGCACATGCCGCCGCCTTCAGATAATTTTCATCATGCCCCTGGATGCCTTTCACAAAACGGACGCCCATACGGGAAGTCAGATACGGGTCCTCCCCGAAGGTTTCATGCCCTCTTCCCCAACGCGGGTCACGGAAAATATTCACATTGGGCGACCAGAAGGTAAGTCCCTTGTAAATGTCCGTATCCCCGAATTTCTGCTGCATATTAAATTTGGCACGTCCTTCCGTAGAGGCCGCATCCGCTACCTCTTCCGCCAGGTCTTCGTCAAAGGTAGCCGCCAGACCGATTGCCTGAGGAAATACGGTTGCGGTGCCGGCTCTTGCCACACCGTGAAGTGCTTCGTTCCACCAGTTATATGCCTTGATACCCAGCCTGTCGACAGCTGCTGCCCCGTGTACCATCTGGGACACCTTTTCCTCCAGTGTCATCTGTGCCACAAGCTCTTTTGCCCTTTCCTGAAATTCTTTTATCTTTTCTTTATTTTGTGTTAAATCCATAACCGATACCTTTCTTTCCTTTCTTTCCTTTCTTTTTCCGTTAAAGAAATCTTTGCTGTAAGGAGGCTATATCCTGTAAGGCGCTCTTACCTTGCAAGAAAGCTCTGTCCTATAAGAAAATTGTAAGCACCCCTGTGTAATCCTGCCTTTCATTTCTTGCTCATTACTTATCAGATATTGCTAATTTTCATCAGTACATTTTACTATATTATACATTTTTCTCATGCAATTCATGCAATATGGCACGTTTCCGTAAAATATACGTGGACAATATGCGCAAGATGTGAGAAACTGAGGTTAGAGAAGGAGGGCTTTCCTATGATTCAGATTTTAAATGGCGTAAGAGAAACCGTGGATTACGATTCTTACCGGGGCCTGAAGCTGTACCACAATGTGGAAACAGAGGATTATCCCCTGCACTGGCATACCGCACTGGAAATCATTATGCCCTATACCAATACCTATACTGTAGAAATAGACAAGACTCCCCATGTGCTGCAGGAGGGGGATATTTTCATCGTACCGGCTGGCGTACTGCATAAACTGATGGCCCCGCCTTCCGGAGAACGGTTAATTCTGTTATTTGACTATGCTCTTCTGTGCAATGTACAGGGCATGGATACCCTTCTGCATTCCCTGCACCCTTATGCCCTCATTTCCGTTTCCGCTTACCCGCAGCTTAATGAAAAACTGCGGCATATCTTAAATGAAGTAACCGATGAGCATGAAAAAAAGCCTCCTTTTACGGAAGCTTATATCTACTCGCTTATGATTCAGTTCTTTGCCCTGCTCGGTCGGACCAGCTTTACGGAGAAAGGCCGTTTTCCGGGAATCACCGTACACAAGCAGCATGAATACGTGGAAAAATTTATGGAGGTCTGCAACTATATCACGGAACACTGCACAGAAAATCTGACCTTAGACGATTTAGCCTCCTTATCCGGCTTTTCCCGTTTTCACTTTTCCCGGCTTTTTAAGCAGTTTACCGGCATGTCCTCGTATGATTATCTGACCCAGAAGCGCATCACCTTAGCGGAGCAGCTTCTTATCCAGCCCGGAATCTCCATAACGGATGCCGCCCTGCAGTCCGGCTTCGGCAGTATTTCTGCCTTTAACCGGATTTTCAAGGACAAGAAAGGCTGCACGCCCTCCGAATACCGGAAATTAGGGCAATAATCCGCCGGCATTTCTCCGGCGGGCATGCCTGCGGGCCGCCAGTCATTTTCTCCGATGGTCCGCCTACGGATTGCCGGTCATTTTCTCCGATGGTCCGCCTACGGATTGCCGGTCATTTTCTCTGCAAGGTCAGCCAGCAGTTCGCCCACGTCCTTTTTATTGTGTGGATGCAGATCATTGTCCTCTCCCAGTCCTATCGTCCGTACCATTCCGGTACCGGGCAGCGTTAGAACTTTTTCCTGCTCCAGCCGCATGGCCCCCCAGTCGCTGTCCCTTTCCTCTTCATTTCCGTAATAGGTTTCTATCTCAAAATTGGGAAGCTGCACATAAAGAAACGGCAATCCGTTGTCCTTCCGGGCTTTCCGGTAGCCCACAATTAACCGTTTTAATTTGTCCGCATAGGTAAGCACTCCCGGCATATGGGCATTGGCTTCTCCCTGATACCACAAAAATCCGGCAATCGGAAAAGCCTCGCAGGGTGCCGCCATGCCGTTATACAATCCGGTGCTGCGCCAGTTAATAAAATCTACCGGCGGACGTTTTTCACATACGGCTCCCACTTTTGCTTGAAAAGTCCCCGATAACGGGATCTCCCCGCTCTCTGTTTTAAGGCAGAACGGTTTTCCGGGCGTAATTCTGCCCTCTCCCTGTTCCGATATCAGGCGGATGACTAAAAAGTTTTCTCCCGCATGCAGCATCCCCGCTTTCACCGGATACCGCCGCTCCGGGTACTGGTATGCCGTGCAGCCTACCAGACTACCGTTTACATAAACTTCATCCGCATCCACCATGGTTCCCAGGCAGAGCATACTGTCCTGTGCCGCCATTTCCTTTGTCACCGTAAAATGCCTTGCCAGCCAGACACTGCCGCAGAGTCCCCGGTAGCCGGTGTTCCGGAAAAAGAAGGGAACGTCTATCCGGGAAGAATCGTCCCGGTGTTCTGCTTTCTCTTCCTTCCGCCCGTTTTCTTTATTCTTATTCCAGGCTTCTTCCTGCATCCACGCACCCTTTATGCCGGCATCTTCTTTCTGCAGTCTGCCGTACCATTCCACCGTGCTTTTCTCATTCTTTTCTTCCTGCTCTTTCCGCCAGTCATCCTGTGCGTAGCGTTCTGCTTCCGCCAGGCAGTCATCATACCCCTTTAACATTTCCCGGCTCATAAAAGCCTCTATTTTGGCTCCGCCCAGGCTCACATTTAAAATGCCTACCGGCACACCGGTCCGTTCCCATCTTTTTTTCGCAAAGAAATAGGTACAGGCGGAAAAATCCAGAACATTCTTCGGATTTGCCGGTTTCCATTTCCCGGATAAAGGCTCCGAAAGCGGTCCGTGAAAGTCTGCATGCTCCGCAATCTTAAACGAGCGGATATAAGGATTTTCACAGTTTTTTATTTCTTCTTCATAATAAGGCGCCACCCAGCTCACAGGCAGTTCCATGTTGGACTGGCCGCTGCAATACCAGACATCTCCGATGAGAAGATGCTTTCTTTCGAGCCACTCTCCGGCTTCATCCTCTACCCTTAGGGTATAAGGGCCGCCCGCCTCTCTTGCCGGGAGGAAAGCCGAGAAGCTTCCCGTTTCATCCGTCCTTACATGCCATGCCTGTGTTTTTTCACCCGATGTCCTGCCTTGCTCCGGTGCCTCTCCTTGCTCCGGTACCCTGCCTTGCTCCGGTGCCTTTCCTTGCTCCGGTGCCTTTCCTTGCTCCATGTTTTTGGGGAGCTTGCGGTCCGCCTCTTCCCTTGCAAGACTGATACTTACCGTTCTTCCCGGTAAATCCCATCCCCAGATGTGTATGTCTTTTCCTCGTTGTAAAACCGCATAATCCCCCAACAGGCGCGGCAACCGTAAATCCCCCATACTGTTCTCCTCTTTTCTGCTCTTCTTTTCCGCATGAAAGGCTTTTATCCGTTCACCTTTCCATTCATTACCTTTCCTTTTATTACTTTCCCACAATTTTTTTCACCACCGGTATTTTGGACAGCACATAAACTGCCGCTCCGCTTATCAGTGTAATCAATACGACAATCAAAGGCACGGCAATGGCTGCCGGTGCAAATAAAGTGGTGCCGCCCAGCCATCCGTAAATCCGCAGAAACAACGGATGAATGAGGTAAATCCCCAGGGTAAGCCCTGCCAGTTTGCCGCAAATTCCAGATGGCCTGCTGCCGGAACTTAGCACATTGCTTGCTGTCTGTCCATTATCAGGAAGCTCTTGCTGCTTTCTGCCGGACACGCCGTCACGCAGCAGCAGGAAAATTGCCGCAGCTCCGATAAATGCCGTTACGGAGAAGGGCGTATTTAATACGGTAGACATAACGCCGGTCTTCACCGACCAGGCGTTGCACACCGCAATCTCTATTCCCATGGCTATTACACCGCCAAGCCCAAGCGCTGCCTTTTTTTGTGCGGATAACTTCGGCACGTATTCATGCAGTACATGCCCCAATACATAATAGGTCACGTAGCCTCCAAAGAAGGGGCAGTCAAACTGGTTATACAGACTTTCCACAATCGTCCGGTAAGGGAATTCAAATTTCAAAGCCGTCGGCAGCAGGATGGAATAGCCAAAGCCCAGTGCGCAGAACAACATACATTTTTTCTTCTCCGCCGCAAAGGATTTTAAGAACGGTGTCAGAAGATACAGCACCGCCAGCATGGGCAGATACCACATATGATACATTCCTTTTCCCAAAAGAGATTCCAGTACAATTTGTTTTTTCACATTGGTAAAATTCCATACAGTGCCGTTTTCCAGGAAATTCACCACGTTGTAAAACAGAAGCCAGAAGAAATACAAAAAAACAATCCTGGGAATTTTCTTTGTATAAAATTTCTTTACCGTGACCTCATACGAGGGTGCCAGAAACAACGCCCCACTTATCATCACAAACAACGGCACGCCTAAGATGGACAGACAGTCCAGCCCGTTCATGACCTTGAAATTCAGACTTTCCACCGGCACCTGCTCCAAATTAAATGCCGACACATGCACGCCCACCACCAGTATGCATGCCACCAGACGCAGAGCCTCCAGATAGGCAATGTGATTTTTTTCCGTATGTTCCATAATTTGTCCCTTTTCGTATGTTGTCAATTTGTTACCTGCCTTACTTTTCGTTTTCTGCCGCGGAAGTTTCCGGAAGGAATTTCCGGATAGCCTCTTCGCACAGATTTTCTCCTATGACAATGAGCACTTTCTGCCCCGCCTCAATGGGTTTTAACGAAATGGCATCATGGGTTGCATTTAACTGCAGCCATTCTCCCGTAGGTTTCTGTATAAACCCTTTTACCCGGAAAATCCGGCCGCAGGCTTCGGCCTTCATCATAGCCGAGACTGCTTTTTTGAGCTCCTCTTCTGTAATTTCTATGTTCATGAAAAACAATGAGTCAAAGCCCTTGAAGTCACCAAGATCCATTTTGATATAGCTTTCCGATACATAACCGCAGGATACCAGCTCCTGTAAATCCTGCTCCCGCAAATCCGGAATGCCTTTTCGGATTATCTCTTTATCCAGTCTTCTTTTACATTTCACCTGCTCCAGCGCCTTGTTTAACCGTTCCACCGTTCTGTCCATTTCCTCCGGTGTGGCTTCGTCCGCCCGGCTTAAAATAATGCGTCCGGCATCCGCGGCTTCACTTGCCAGCAGATATTCTGCCTCTTTTGACAGGTTTTCCTGCAATTTTGCGTCCACAATGGCAATTACATTACCGATTTCGTACCACTGGTCAAGTGGTTCCTCGTATAATGCATCAAAAAATTCATCCACATCGTAAATGCCGGACGGCTCCACAATCACTCTGTCGTATCCGCACATTCCCATGGCAATCAGCTTGGTTTTGAATCGTCTGCGGTGACAATCCCGGTCGCATCCACCGGAAACCATTTCCAGCTCGCAGTTATCCCCTAAAAGGTCCTGCAAAAGCATCATATCCACATTGATGGCGCCAAAATCATTTTCTAAAATGCCGATATGCAGCCCCCGGTCAATCAGATATTTGGCATATTTCCTTATGAAAGTTGTCTTACCGGAACCTAAAAAGCCGGTAATCAGATCAATCTTTACCATATACTTTCCACATCCTTTTCGCAGCCGTTTTTACACTACCACTCTTCGCCGGGGTACTGCATGCCCCAGTCTTTGCGCACCTTTGTCATCATTGCCATAACATCCCGCGTAAAATCGCACTGCATCGCTGCCGCGTTGCCTTCCCGGACAGCCTGTTCCATATCGGTCATTTCATAATAAAGCGCCATTTCCGTTTCCCCCGCAGCAACTTCCCTTCTGCTGCCGGTTTCCGCATCCACAATCACAGCCTTGTCCGCTCTCGGATATTCCATAATCTCAATATACCCTTTTTCACAGCTGATCATAGCACGCTTCGGCTGCTTGGAATGCATGGAAAGCGCCACCGTTGCCATCTGCCCCTTGGTATTCTGCAAAAGCATCGTCGCCTGCTCGTCCACACCGGTGGGGGCTTCCTTCCACTGGCTCACAATAAATTCCGGCGCCTCTTCCATAAAGCCTCTCACTACGGACAATGCATAGACGCCGATATCCAGCATGGCGCCGCCCGCCAGATACGGATTGAAAAAACGGTTCTTCATATCGTATTCCTTAAAGCTGCCGAAATTCATGGTAATCATCTGTACCCTGCCGAGCTCGCCGCTTTTCACGATTTTCCAGAGTTCTTTGTATAACGGCATGTGCCAGATGGTCATGGCTTCCGCCAAAATCAGATTGTTTTCCGCAGCCAGTTCACGCAGTTCCTCCAGCTCCCTGCTGTTTAAGGTAATGGATTTTTCCGCCAGCACATGCTTGCCGTGCTTCAAGGCTTCCTTAATAAAGGTATAATGTGTATTGTGCGGACTGGCGATATAAATGATGTCCGCCTTTTCATCAAAAAACATATCCTCTATATTGTCGTAAACCTTTTCCACCTGATACTTTTTCCCGAATGCCACGGCTTTTTCATGGGTCCGGTTTCCCACCGCATACAGTCTTTTTCCCATTTTCTGCAATGCCTGCGCCATTTCATTGGCAATCACACCGGTTCCCAAAACTGCCCAGTTTAAGTTTTCTTTCATATGTCACCCAGCCCTTTCTATTTTTTCTTTAACAGCCTCAGCCCGCCGGAGCATTCCAGACCGCCCGCCGCCGACAGCAAATCAATTAACAGCTGTATCATAAATTTCACGGTAATTGACATGGATTTGCCTTGATTGTACCATTTCCGCAGGGAATTATCTACTGGAAAAAGAGTAAGAAACAGAGGGACAAAATAATAGTTTGACCTCTGTTGTTAAAAGGTCAAAACCGACAAAAACCGGAGAGCTCTCCTCTCCGGTTCAAATATTTACACAATCAGTTCTTTATAAAATTCTGCGTAATCTTTTCTCTTGTCCTTGGTAAATTTAATTGCGGTTCTGGGATGCTGGTTTAGCTGACCGGTCATCAGGTACTGCAGATCATAGCCCCATACAACACCGTCTTCTTCCAGCTTTACCATGTAATCGGAAATAAAACGGAATACCGGGTAGGTATTGTACTTGGGATTTTTTAAGAAGCCGAGCAGCAGCTCCATGGCACAGTTGCCGGCGCCGCGTCCCATTCCCTTGTAGGTGGCATCCAGCCAGTTTACACCGTCACCGCAGGCTTCAATGGTATTGGCAAAGGCAAGCTGCTGGTTGTTGTGGGCATGAACACCAAGCTGTTTGCCGTATTTGGTCGCTGCTTCCATGTAAATATCCACAATACGTTTCATTTCTTCCGGATAAATGGAGCCGAAGCTGTCTACAATGTAAATGGTATCCACCGGAGTCTTGCCCAGCATATCCAGCGCTACCTTAAGGTCTGATTCCTGTGTCTGGGAAATTGCCATGATGTTGCAGGTAGTTTCATATCCTTTTTTATGCGCATCTTCAATCATGTCAATAGCTTCGGGCATCTGATGAATGTAGGCTGCCACACGGACCATATCCACCGGGCTGTTTACTTTTTCATCAAAATCGTTTTTATCATGTCTGCCGATATCCGCCATAATGGCCAGCTTCAAATCAGTATCGTTTTCTCCTACGATTTCTCGGATATGGTCATCACTGCAGAATTTCCACTTACCGAATTTTGTTTCATCAAATACTTTCTTGGAAGCACGGTATCCCATTTCCATATAGTCAACGCCCGCTTCCAGATTGGTCTTATACAATGCTTTCACAAAATCATCGGTAAAATAAAAATCATTTACCAGACCGCCATCACGAAGTGTTGCGTCCATAACCTTAATGGATGCTCTGTAACCTAATAAATGTTCAACCTGTTTCATATCATTACTTCCTTTCTGTCACTCACACGTCTTTTATATTCTTTAATGCTTTAATCTTTAGCACTTTAATCTTTAGAGCTTTGACGCGTTGAAGCGTTAAATGCAATATAGCAGAAACAGAAGAAGAAGTCAACTGTTTTTTATTTAAATTCAAGAAACTCAAATTTTATTCTCGGAACTAAAGAAGGAACTCAAATAATTTGAGTTTCTTCTTTAATATATCTCTGCATTCACGTCTCACCTAAAATCTCTATCACCCATTCCTGTTCCAGTCCCCTCTTGGGCTTTCTTCCCACATACCGGTATACTTCCTCCAAATGCTCCGCCGCCTGTGTCTGTTCAAAATAGAACTGCAGCTCCTCCACTAAAACATCCCGGTGTACACCAAAAGAAAGCTGGTGATCCATAACAGAAAACAGCCCCTCCGTACGCAACAACGTTCCGAAAGAAAATGCTTCTTGAAACATTTGGGTCATTTATCAAGTCAGCATGACCCAATAAAGTATCCTTCCAAATACTCATCTCGCTTTCTGTCTTGGGGCTCAAGTTAGCATTTAATAACATTACATTCTTTAATACACATGCCTGCAATATACATTTTTGAATTATCCAAATGCCTAAATTTTTTATTTAAATTCCACCGCCGCTTATACAGAGGCATCCGTAGAAAAAAATGGATGGCAGAGGAAGTCTTTGACCGGATCATAGGAATCACAGACAAAGAAACAAAACGAAAGGCAGTGGAACAGGTGGCAAGGGCTTAGGAGATCATCTATTCTGCGACAGAAATGATGTGAATGGAGAAAACTTTGATTCTAATACATATCTCAGGGATGCTCTGTCTATTAATTTCCTACAGTAAATTTACCCGACCAAATCTCCTATTCCTCATGCAACTTTCCTTCATATATGTTATTTTATAAACATAAAGGATACAAATGTCCATAGTCGACACAAACAAGGAAACCCAGAGAGTGTAGCTCTTTGGGGTTTCTTGTTCGTCAGGGTGAACCACTCCCAGGCTAATTACCGACTGCTCG
>ERZ1026846.637-NODE-637-length-26137-cov-11.000115_pt1 | contig 26137 bp, 20 predicted proteins | sample MGYA00380153_ERZ1026846 | MGnify/ENA primary metagenome ERZ1026846 (study PRJEB33269, sample SAMEA4719789) | human gut metagenome | biome: human-associated habitat; feature: organic feature; material: feces | place: Cameroon | collected 2013-10 ...
TCATTATGCAATGTGGGTATGGAGTCGTTATTATATTCCAAATACTCTTGGACGGCGCAATGCAATTTAATCATTGCAATGTAAATATGCTTATTACACTACTATGAAATCTGTATTGTAAATGTATTTTTTACAGGCGCGGGCTCAATTTTATTTTTCAACTGCAATTAATAAAGGAAACTGGAAGCTTATTTGTTAATAAAGACATAGTTCTATTGGTTTGTATTATGTTATAAACGTTATGGAGTCTTACCCGTGAACAGAATATATTCACTTAAGTATTGTCACCTTACTCAAGGGCTTATAGCTGTATCAGAATTAGCATCTCGAGTATCCTCTAAAACCGGTCGAAAACTTCTCGCTACATTTATAGTTTCCGCCTTGTCTTATGGTGCTGCTGAACATGCCTATGCAGCGCAGATGGATACCCGAAATTTCTGGATCCGTGATTATCTTGATTTGGCACAGAATAAAGGTGTATTTCAGCCTGGAGCATACGGGGTAAAAACGCCATTAAAAAATGGTGGTGAATTTAGTTTTCCTGAAGTAACGATCCCTGATTTTTCTCCAGTATCCGCTAAAGGTGCAACAACTGCTATTGGTGATGCCCACAGTGTTACCGCAAGCCATAATGGCACTATTCACCATGCCGTTAAAACTCAGACATGGGGACAGTCAGACTATCATTATGTTGATCGGGTGACCAAAGGTGACTTTGCGGTCCAGCGTCTGGATAAGTTTGTTGTTGAAACAGCTGGTGCAACAGAGCATGCTGATTTCAACTTATCAGCAGCAGAAGCACTAGAGCGTTATGGTATTGATTTCAATGGAAAGAAACAGATCATCGGTTTTCGGGTTGGAGCCGGAGCAACCGGTGTTACATCTTATGGGGTGGGACAGGCATACAATCCATTATTACGTAGTGCCTCCATGTTTCAGTTAAACTGGAACAATATGTTAGCCACGAATAATACAGGCGGATTTTATAATGAAGTGACAGGAGGAGACAGCGGTTCCGGATTTTATCTTTATGACAATCAGAGAAAAAAATGGGTCATTCTTGGAACAACATATGGTAAAGCATTCTCCAGTAAGGATACCTGGGCCTTTTTTGCTCGATATGATCAGAACACTGTCGACACCCTGAAAAATACTTTTACTCAGGAAGTGAATCTCAATGGTGAGAAAATGACAGTTAATAATAAAAATATTACTGTTAACGGTAATACAACCGCTATTGAACTGACCAAGAATAATAAAAATAAAGATTTAAAATTTCATGGTGGCGGGAACATTGAACTCACCGATAACCTGAATTCAGGATCTGGAGGATTGATTTTTGATGAGGGACAATATTATTCAATCACCGGGAAAGATAAAACATATAAAGGTGCGGGTATTGATATCGGAAAAGATACGGTTGTCGACTGGTCGGTAAAAGGGGAGGCAAACGATAACCTGCACAAAACAGGACCCGGTACACTGAACGTTAATGTGGCCCAGGGGAATAACCTGAAAATGGGTGACGGTACTGTTGTTCTTAATGCAGCAAAGGCCTTTAATACTATCTATGTTGCCAGTGGTCGCGGAACGGTCAAACTAGGGCAGGCCGATGCGCTGGATAAAAATAGTGATTACAGAGGTATTTATTTTACCAGTCGTGGGGGGACTCTGGATTTAAACGGGTTCAGCCAGTCGTTTAAGAAGATTGCGGCAACTGATGTTGGTACCATTATCACCAATACTTCTGATAAAACAGCGACCCTTTCTCTACAAAACCTCTCCCGTTATGTCTATCACGGCAATATCACGGGAAATACGAATATCGAACACTCTGGGACACAGAAAAGTGCTGACAGTAGCCTGATTATTGATGGAAACATTGATACGCACAATGATATCTCCATACAGAATTCCCAGCTTCGGTTACAGGGTCATGCCACAACACATGCAATATTCCGCGAGGGGCCTCGGCACTGCTATGTCCCCGGAGTTCTTTGTGACAAAGATTATGTTGCTGATTTTGCCAAACTGGAAAGTGAGGCAAATAAGAAAAATAACAGTGCCTATAAAACAAATAACCAGGTGGCTTCTTTTGATCAACCTGACTGGGAAACCCGGCATTTCCGATTTAAGACTCTGAATCTGGAAAACTCAGAATTCACAACTGCACGTAACTCAGTTGCTGAGGGTGATATTGTCGCATCGAATTCAACGCTGAAACTGGGGGGCGACGTTCCGGTGTTCATTGATATGTATGATGGCATCAATATCACCGGTAATGGTTTTGGCTTCCGCCAGGACGTTCGTGAAGGACGCTCAGCAGATGATGGCAGTAGCAGCTATACGGGCAAAATTACACTGCAAAAAGGCTCCACGCTGGACATCAACAACCGGTTCATTGGCGGTATTGAAGCCCATGACAGTAAGGTAAACGTCACCTCACCGGATGCCCTGCTGCAGAACAGTGGTGTTTTCGTGAATTCCACCCTTTCTGTCCGTGACGGCGGTCATCTGACGGCACAAAAAGGGCTCTACAGTGACGGCCGGGTTCAGATTGGAAAGAACGGTACGCTTTCCCTGAGCGGCACGCCGGAAAATGGCGCTGATAAAACCTGGATGCCCGTACTGACATATATGACAGAAGGCTATGATTTAACCGGTGATAACGCCACGCTGAACATCAGCCAGCAGGCGCATGTTTCCGGGGATGTTCATGCAACCAGTTCATCCAGCATTCGTATTGGCTCCGAAAACCCTGGCTCAGTTTCCTCTTCTGTCTCCCCTGTTCTGGCTGCCGGGTTGTTCAGCGGATATAACGCGGCGTACTACGGTGCCATCACTGGCGGTAAGGGGAACGTCAGTATGAATAATGGCCTGTGGCAGCTGACCGGAGATTCCGACATCAACAGTCTGACGACCCGTAACAGCCGGGTACAGTCTGAAGAAAACGGTGCCTTCCGCACCCTGACGGTTAATACACTTGATGCCACGGGCAGTGATTTTGTCTTGCGCACTGACCTGAAAAATGCAGATAAGATTCATGTGACCAAAAAAGCCAGCGGCTCAGATAACACCCTGAATGTCAGCTTTATGAAGAACCCGTCTCCGGGACAGTCCCTGAATATTCCATTGGTCAGTGCACCGGCCGGAACATCAGGGGATATCTTTAAGGCGGGCACCCGGGTGACAGGCTTCAGTCGTGTGACGCCGACGCTGCGTGTTGACACCACTGGCGGCAGTACGAAGTGGATTCTGGATGGTTTCAGGACGGAAGCCGATAAAGCGGCTGCAGCGAAGGCGGACAGTTTCATGAATGCCGGCTACAAAAACTTTATGACGGAAGTTAACAACCTGAACAAACGTATGGGTGAACTGCGTGATACGAACGGTGATGCCGGTGCCTGGGCCCGTATCATGAACGGTGCCGGTTCAGCCGATGGCGGATACAGTGATAACTACACCCACGTTCAGGTCGGTTTTGACAAAAAACATGCGCTGGACGGTGTTGACCTGTTCACCGGTGTCACGATGACCTATACCGACAGCAGTGCAGACAGTGATGCGTTCAGCGGGAAGACAAAATCCGTGGGGGGAGGTCTGTATGCTTCAGCACTGTTTAACTCCGGTGCCTATATCGATTTGATTGGTAAATATATTCACCATGACAATGACTACACAGGCAACTTTGCCGGTCTGGGTACGAAGCACTACGGAACCCACTCCTGGTATGCTGGAGCGGAAACGGGTTACCGTTATCACCTGACGGAAGACACATTTATTGAGCCTCAGGCCGAACTGGTTTACGGCGCAGTGTCCGGGAAAACATTCAACTGGAAAGACGGTGAGATGGATCTAAGTATGAAGAACAAGGATTTCAGCCCGTTGATTGGCAGAACAGGGATTGAGCTGGGCAAAACCTTCAGGGGTAAGGACTGGAGTGTGACAGCCCGTGCCGGAACCAGCTGGCAGTTTGACCTGCTGAATAATGGCGAGACAGTTCTTCGTGATGCATCCGGAGAGAAACGGATCAAAGGGGAGAAAGACAGCAGGATGTTGTTCAATGTTGGCATGAACGCACAGATAAAGGACAACATGCGCTTTGGTCTGGAGTTTGAGAAATCCGCCTTTGGTAAATACAACGTGGATAACGCAATAAACGCGAATTTCCGGTATATGTTCTGACAAGGAGAGGCCCCTGAAGAGGGGCCTGTGTGATGTTACTCCCGGGTTAATGCTGCTAGTAAAGGTATGGCTCTGACTACCCTGGAAAGTTGTGCCCATCGCATCACTACAAATTCTGGCAATAGCGTACGTGGTAACGGCAAGTTATTTAACCTCAAACGTACGTGCCCGAGCGGCGCGCTGAAATACCGTCATAAATAAGCGAGGGTAAAATGGAAATACGCGAAGGCCACAATAAATTTTACATTAATGACGAACAGGGCAAGCAAATCGCTGAAATTGTCTTTGTGCCGACCGGAGAGAATTTAGCGATTATCGAACATACCGATGTCGATGAAAGCCTGAAAGGGCAAGGGATTGGTAAACAGCTGGTTGCGAAAGTCGTGGAAAAAATGCGTCGGGAAAAACGAAAAATTATCCCACTATGCCCATTTGCGAAACACGAATTTGATAAAACGCGGGAGTATGATGATATTCGCAGTTGATGGGAGAGTACAGAGTCACGATATTTTTCATGCTCTCCGCGGGGTGATGCAGGAGAGCATCTGAAGGGTAGGGGGATGCACAAAGAATGGTCAGAGAGCGCGTTTTTTTGTCCCAAGTCATCCCCTTTACTGAGCAAAAAAAAAAGAATATCTCCTATATGAGAATCATCGATCGGGGTTAATAAGTTTTGCGTCCCCAGAGCGTTTAAAATTGATAGGAGTCATATTATGGAAGGTAAAAACAAGTTCAATACTTATGTTGTTTCTTTTGATTATCCATCATCTTATTCCTCAGTGTTCTTAAGGTTAAGATCATTGATGTATGATATGAATTTCTCCTCTATCGTGGCTGATGAATATGGGATACCACGACAATTGAATGAAAATTCCTTCGCAATAACGACATCGTTAGCCGCAAGTGAAATCGAAGATTTAATCAGGCTTAAATGCTTAGACTTACCGGATATTGATTTTGACCTCAACATTATGACCGTTGATGACTATTTCCGTCAGTTTTACAAGTAGCCAGGAAGGATAAGAAGAACATAAAAAATGGCACTATTCTCTAAAATATTAATTTTTTATGTGATTGGTGTGAACATATCCTTTGTCATTATCTGGTTTATCTCACATGAGAAAACACATATTCGTTTACTTAGTGCATTCCTGGTAGGAATAACCTGGCCAATGAGTCTGCCTGTGGCATTACTTTTTTCTCTCTTTTAGGAGCTGTAGTTGAGTGGACCCGCTGGTTATCTTGAAACGAAGCGTCTCTCCTCAAAACTGGATTTGCGGAACGACGAACGAAGCAGTCGCCTGACTGCTTCGTTCATTTAGTGAAATTTATTTCTGTGGGCGCATCGCTGGGAAGAGAATAACGTCGCGAATAGTATGGCTGTTAGTAAACAGCATAATCATTCGGTCGATACCAATACCCAGACCAGCGGTTGGCGGCAGACCATATTCCAGCGCAGTCACGTAATCTTCGTCATAGAACATGGCTTCGTCGTCACCTGCAGCTTTAGCGTTAACCTGTTCCTGGAAACGTTCAGCCTGGTCTTCTGCGTCGTTTAATTCGCTAAAACCATTACCGATTTCACGACCACCGATGAAGAATTCAAAACGGTCGGTGATTTCCGGGTTAACATCATTACGGCGTGCCAGCGGTGACACTTCTGCCGGATATTCCGTAATAAAGGTTGGCTGAATCAGATGTGCTTCTGCCACTTCATCAAAGATCTCCGTCACAATACGTCCCAGCCCCCAGCTTTTCTCTACCGTAATACCGATAGATTCAGCTAATGCTTTAGCAGCATCAAAATTATCCAGGTCGGCCATATCGGTTTCTGGACGATATTTTTTGATTGCTTCGCGCATGGTAAGTTTTTCAAACGGTTTGCCGAAATCAAACACATGCTCGCCATAAGTGACTTTAGTGGTACCAAGAACCTCTTGTGCCAGGGTGCGGAACAGGGACTCCGTCAGTTCAATCAAATCGTGGTAATCCGCATACGCCATGTAGAGTTCCATCATTGTGAACTCAGGATTATGGCGAACAGAAATACCTTCATTACGGAAGTTACGGTTGATTTCGAATACCCGTTCAAAACCGCCTACAACCAGACGTTTCAGATACAGCTCCGGCGCGATACGCAGATACATATCTAAATCCAGAGCATTATGATGGGTAATAAACGGGCGAGCAGATGCCCCACCTGGAATTACCTGCATCATCGGGGTTTCTACTTCCATAAAGCCGCGCGCGACCATGAACTGACGGATAGCGGCCAGAATTTTTGAACGGACAACAAACGTTTGACGGGATTTATCGTTAGCGATGAGGTCCAGATAACGTTGACGATAACGGACTTCCTGATCCTGCAGACCATGGAATTTATCTGGTAAAGGACGTAGTGCTTTAGTCAGCAGGCGCAGCTCAGTACAGTGAATGGAAAGCTCACCCGTTTGCGTCTTAAACAGCGTACCGCGGGCACCGATAATGTCACCCAGATCCCATTTTTTAAACTGATCGTTATAAACACCTTCTGGCAGGCTATCTCTTGCAACGTACAGTTGAATACGGCCACCGACATCCTGCAACGTTACAAAGGAGGCTTTCCCCATGATACGACGGGTCATCATTCGGCCAGCAACCGAGACTTCAATGTTTAAGGATTCCAGTTCCTGGTTATCCTTCGCATCAAACTCTTCGTGCAACTGGTCAGAGGTATGGTCGCGGCGAAAATCATTGGGAAACGCCACACCTTGCTGACGCAGTGCCGCCAGTTTTTCGCGGCGATTTCTCAGTTCATCGTTAAAATCAATAGCCTCATTGGCTCCCCGTGTTTCTCGTTCAGACATTTTGGTTCCTCTAAATCCAGCTTTCAATTTAGCGTAGATAAAGAGACAGATCGGTACACTGTATTATCTGCCTCGACTATTAATAACTCAGTTTATCTTATCGAAACTAACGCTTACCTCAAGTTGATATCACTAATAAATAACCATCAAAATGGTTTAAATGACTTATTAATCTCAATTTACTAGTGTGATAAACTGAAAGTTAATTTATTCATAACCAATTGTTTTTACGACAGTTAATCGTTGCTCTCCTGTATCATGTTCGTCGGCGTGCTAAACAGAAAACGGGCAGCAAAGGCCAATACGACGATGATCGCGACACAAGCCAACGTCCACTCTCCCATTTGAGAAAAGAATCGCTGGTAAGCTGCAATTGCCATACCGCTAATTTGCGACTCTGTCGTCTGCTGTGCCACTACGCCTGCCAGCCAGTTGGCGACCGCGCCTGTTGCCAGCATATAAATCCCGGTTAATACGCCAGACATTTTCAGACGCGTGATTTGCGCAATCGCCACCGGGTCAATAAAGAGTTCGGCAAAGCCCATTAGCGCCAGCCCGGATACCATCACGCCCATTGACGCTTGACCGTCAGCTGCTGCATGTCGGGCATCAAATGCCAACAACATAAAGCCACAAGCCATCAGTAGTAAGCCAAAGGCAAACTTCAGCCAGACGCGCAATGTTGAGTTGCCGTGACTTTCTGGCGACACCAGCCAGGCCAGAACAACCCCAGCGAGCATCACCGCAATTGCGTTCACCGACTGGAATAGTGCAGTAGGTACTTCAATATTGAATGCCTGACGATTCACAAAGCGATCGATAAACAAGCTGATGGTACTGCCGCCCTGTTGTGCCAGTACCCAGAACAACGTCCCGACAAACATCAACAATACAATTTGCCAAAGAGCACGGCGGTGTTCGGGGAATTTGATCATCATGCGGGCAATGATTTGTGCGGCAATAAGGCAAACGATCGCCAGCAAATATCCGGACCAGTCGTTCTCCAGCAGCAGGGTAAAAAATACTGGGGCTAAACAGAGCATCACCACTAACCAGCTCCATACCGGTAAGGCAAATTTAACGTTAGTGAGCGCTTTTTTATCCATACTACGCGTGGACTGGAAATGACGATGACCGCTTAAGAAAATCAACAAACCGATAAACATGCCGCCACCCGCAAGGGCAAAGCCAACATGCCATCCATACCACTGAGCAGCCAGGCCGCAGGCGATGGGGGCGGCGATAGAACCGATATTGCCCGCAGCATACAGCAGCGAAAAACCGCCATCACGTCGATGATCGTTCTCGTCGTAGAGCTCGCCAAGCAAACAGCTGATGTTTGATTTGAATAAACCGTAGCCACAAATAATGATTGCCAGCGCCAGATACAGGCTAAAGGTTGTATTTGTATCAATGCCCAGCACCACATGGCCAAGGGTCATTAACAGCGCGCCGGCAATCACTGCAGTGCGGTTGCCGAGCAGGCGGTCGGCAAGCCAGCCGCCGAGAATAGGGGTAACGTAAACCAGAGAAGCATATGCGCTGAACAGGCTGATGGCATGGTTATCATCAAAACCAAGCTGATGGGTGAGATAGAGAATGAGTAAGGCACGCATGCCGTAAAAACTGAAGTACTCCCAGATTTGGATCGCCACGATATAGTATATCGCGCGCGGCTGTGAGGGTGTTTTCATGTGTTCTCCTTATGAGCAAAAAAGGGAAGTGGCAAGCCACTTCCCTTGTACGAGCTAATTATTTTTTGCTTTCTTCTTTCAATACCTTAACGGTATAGCGGCCATCAGCCTGACGGTATGCACCGTGAATATCGGTTTCAAAGCCCGGATAGTGAGCGCCGATTTCACACAGCATCTGCAGGAACTCCAGAACCGGACGGCTTTCTTCGGTGATCATTTCACCCGGCATTACCAGAGGAACTCCCGGCGGATACGGAAGGATCATATTGGCGTTAATACGACCGACCATTTCGTCGAGGTAAACTTCTTCGGTCATACCGTGCAGCTCTTTCTGGAACGCAGCATACGGAGTCATTACCATTGTCGGCAGCACTTCAAATGCGCGATACATCAGATCCGGCAGATTGTGGTGAACAATCAGTTTGTGGATATTCTGAGCCAGTTCCTGAATACGCATGTTTTCATAGAATTCAGGATCTTCACGATACAGAGACGGCAGCATGTTTTTCACACGCAGGTTCAGATCGAACGCACGTTTGAAGTCAGTCAGAGCACGCAGCAGGCTCAGTGCTTTGGTCTTATCGATACCGATGCTGAACAGGAACAGCAGGTTATACGGACCGGTTTTCTCAACAACGATGCCATGTTCGTCGAGGTATTTCGCCACGATGCTGGCCGGAATACCAAAGTCGCTCATGGTGCCGTCTTTTTCCATCCCCGGAGTCAGCAGGGTGACTTTGATCGGGTCAAGATACATGTGCTCGTTATCGATGTTTTTGAAGCCGTGCCAGGTGCTGTCAGAACGCAGCGGCCAGCATTCAGTGGTATCGATATGATCCGGCTGCCATACATCAAAGAACCAGCCATCAGATTCCGTTCTCAGTCGTTTGATCTCTTTACGGAATTTGATCGCACGTTCAATGGAACCGTTGATCAGACGCTTACCAGCATTACCTTTCATCATCGCCGCAGCGGTTTCAGTGGACGCCACGATACCGTAGTGCGGAGAAGTGGTGGTGTGCATCATGTAGGCTTCGTTAAAGGTTTCTTCGTTTACGTCACCTTTAACGTGGATCATAGAAGCCTGAGAGAACGCCGCCAGCAGTTTGTGAGTAGACTGGGTTTCGTAAATCACTTTCCCTTCTACACGGCCACCGCTCATACCGCATTTACCTTCGTAAATCGGTGAGAAGTTGGTGTAAGGCACCCACGCGGAGTCAAAGTGGATGGATTTTACATCCAGTGTTTTCTTGATGAAGTCGGTGTTGTACAGCAGACCATCATAGGTAGAGTTAGTAATTACAGCATGTACCGGCCAGGTCGCGTTTGGTGTTTCTTTTACGCGCTTAGCAATGGTAGCGTGCTGGAATTCACTCTGTGGGATACCACCAAGAATACCGTAAGCGTTACGGGTCGGGCGGAAATAGATTGGCGTAACATCGCTCATCATCATCAGGTGGGTCAGCGATTTGTGGCAGTTACGGTCAATCAGAATGGTGCTGCCTGCCGGAGCAGAGTACATACCAACAATTTTGTTCGCAGTGGAAGTACCGTTGGTCACCATGTAGCTGCGGTCTGCGTTAAAGACGCGAGCGATATACTGTTCTGCTTCTTTGTGTGGACCACTGTGATCCAGCAGAGAACCCAGTTCAGATACTGAAATGGAAATATCAGATTTCATGGTGTTCGGACCAAAGAAATCATAGAACAGGCTACCTACCGGGCTTTTCTGGAATGCAGTACCGCCCATGTGACCAGGAGTACAGAAAGTATATTTACCTTCACGAACATATTTAAACAGTGCTTTGGTCAGCGGAGGCAGAATAGTGTTGATATATTCGTCAGTGGTCTGCTTGATCTTGTTAGCAATATCTTCAGCAGCACCCAGCGCATATTCAAAGAAGCTAATCTGTAAACGCAGGTCATTCAGGCTTACATCGAGAGTGGAATACGTATTAGCGAACGCGTACAACGGCAGGTTCTCGTTCATTTTGCTAATTTCTTCGCACAGCTCGAGATTATATTTATCCCAGTCAAAAATAACGCCGCACAGACGCGCATTGTTTTCGATCAGTTTTAATAAGTCGTCACGGTCGTTCGGGTAAACAATCTGGAAGTTCAGACGTTCAAGCGCGCGATGAAGTTCACGGATGGGTTCTTCTTTAAAATAAACCCCCATGTGATTCAATATTGCAATAACGTTCATAGTCATATCTCCAGGTAAAAAAGGCCCCTCCCAACACATGGGACAAAATGAAAGGAGGAGCCTCGGAAAATACTTTTAATTAATGTGCGTTAGACGCTGTGTGGTTATCCATTGAGTGGCTCTGGCGCTCGTGCATTTTGCGAGCGTAGAACATCAGGATAATCAGGCTGACGATGAAGGTACCTGCCAGCTCGAAGGAGCTTGCGCCCATCAGCGCGATGAAGCAGAACACGCAACCCAGTACAGAGCAGATCAGGCTGACAAAGTTGCGGATGTTAACGCCTTCAAAACGAATCAGGTCAACGCAAGAGTAGAAGTACGGCAGCATAGTCAGCAGTACTGCGATACCGGTCAGTTCACCGAACAGGTCAGATGCTTTACCACCGGCAGAGTTCATCAGAGTGATGAGGATCATCAGGGCAGTCATTTTCACTGCAGCCAGCAGCAGACCTTTTTTCGGAATACCGTTGCTGTCGACTTCACCATAAACTTTCGGGAAGTTACCGTCGTTAGCGGCACGTACACCTGCCTGGCCTACCAACATCATCCAGGAGCCCAGAGAAGTCAGGCACGCAAAGGCGGTGAATGCAGAAACCAGCGGCGCAGCCCAGTTACCGAGGATAGTTGAAGCACTGATTGCAAACGGAGCACCGGAAGCTGCCATTACAGAAGACGGATACATACCGGAAAGCACCTGAGTCGCAGCGATATAAACAATACCTGCTAAACCAGTACCCAGCATGGTTGCCAGCGGAACGGTACGTTTCGGGTTTTTAACCATACCAGTACTTACAGCTGCGGATTCAACACCCACGAAGGCCCACAGGCAGAGCAGAATACTTTTAATGATCGCATGACCATCGGTGGTATCCGCAGTATTCCAGTTAGCAGCATAAGTCGCAGCATCAAACCAATGCCAGCCAACAATAGCTGTCATTACCACAGGAATAAGAACCAGCACCAGACCAATAGTGGTTAAACGGCTTACCCAGGTACCGCCGAGCATATTTACAAAGGTAAATACCCAGACGATAGCAATACAGGCGATACCCGCCGGAACAGGATCATTTAATACTGGGAAGAAGGTGGAAAGATAAGATACAGCGGTAATACCAATCGCCAGGTTACCAATCCAGTTAGCATGGTAATAAAGAACACCTGTCTGAAAACCAAATGCAGGGGAAATTTCTCCGGCATAAGCAATTGGGCCACCTTGTTGCGGGTTTTTTGTTGCCAGTCGGGCATATACATACGCCAGCGACATTGCACCAATAATAGAGATAATCCAACCCCAGATAGCAATACCACCGATACTTGCTAGGTTCGCAGGTAATAATGCAATACCGCTCCCCATCATATTACCGGCAACAACACCGGTACAGGCAAATAGCCCGATCTTCTTGGCAGAACTCATGCTCTTCTCCTAATTTCATTTTTGAATTTGGAGTCCGGGTCATGATGTATAACTATTTCCTGACCAGACCAAACTGGCGCTAAGAATACTCACGAAAAAAGGATTAATCCTAAAGATTAGGTGAAATAACACAAAAGTTTCTGTAAGTGAGAACTTGAGGTTTTTTATTAACACATCAGGATCGCAAGTTGATATCATGAAAAGATAAACATTCAATGTTTACAATGGATTGCGGGATATTTTCTGGTTAAATTTATGTAATAAAAATTATGCGGCAAATAAATTGCCGCAACATATTATACCAACAGGAACATACAAAAACTCAACAACAAATATTGCCGAGCATAAATCAACCCGGGAGTTACTTATTCTGAAGCGAGAAATTTGTCGAGATAAGGTACAACATAAGGAACAGAAGTCTGGAATATACCATTTTCAATCCAGTAAAGGGTGTTTGCCCCTGGGCGTAAATTAAAGGCGGTGAGATATGCATCAGCTGCTTCCCGGTTCATCCCCTTCATTTCATAAACCTTGCCAAGCAATACATAATTTAGCCAGGACATTTCAAGATCAATGCCAGTATTTATCGCCTGATAAGACTCATCTGTTTTACCTTTTACCAGAGCACTGACCGCTTTTATTTGATATATAATGGACAGGTTATTCAATTCCGGTAGTGTAACAATGTTATCTATTTCTGTGTTCAGTGCTGCTAATTGTTTTTCATCTAAAGGATGTTGAGAATGGCGCACGATATCAACTAATGCTTTTTCTGCTCTCGCGTAGGTAAATTCTGGGGATGATTGAACAATCTCACCCAATAATTCACTGGCACGGTTCAATGATTTATCATCGCCATGCAGTAAATAATCATGTGCCTGATAAAAATTAGTTAATAACGCACCACGATGAGGCAAAATTTGCTGGAGCATCTCCTGCATTCGTTGTGGCCACGGTTGGTTTAACGCTTTTGATAAACTCTGGAGTAAATCATTTTGAATCGCCAGCTGATTACCGTTAGTGATGACATAACGTTTATCCAGCATGGTTGAACCATCTGCATTGTCTACCAATTTTACCGACATAAAGCATTGTTGAGCACGGTATTGGCGCTGATTAACAAACGCAATAGATAATGTTTTACCGGAACTGCTCGGTTCATCAATGTTGTAGTTGATTTTGTCATGCACCATAAAGGTGGAGAAGGTGTTAAGTGATGTCGCCACCAAATCACCCACGCCTATCGCGTAAGAGAGCTGATACGGGGAACTCCAGCTGTTACAACTTTTATTTACCATATTAATGTCAATATCGCGTGGATTGAGCAAAATACGCGATTTGCTCATCGGAAGACGTGTATCAAGACTTGAAAACGCTACCAGTGCTACACAGATACCTAACGACAACAGGAAAAAAAACCATACCCAAAAGGTAGTGAATCGTTTGCTTTTAACAGGGGATTGTTCAGGTGGTGTTGCGGTGTTTTGAATGTTAAGACTGTGGGAGGGAGAATCTGTGTCAGGAACCGCCTCTGGTATAGGGGGAGGCGAAGATAGCATTATTTCCTCTCCCTCTTCTTCGCTGTACCAGATAACCGGCACCATTAATTTATAGCCGCGCTTTGGTACAGTAGCGATATAGACAGGACTATCTTCATCATTATCTTTTAATGACTTACGTAGTTCTGAGATACTCTGCGTCACAACGTGATTGGTGACAATACTTCTCTTCCAGACATTATCGATAAGTTCATCCCTGCTAAGTACTTCGCCACTGTGTTGAGCAAAGAAAACCAGAAGATCGATTAATCTCGGCTCAAGGGTAAGTTGACGCCCATTGCGGCTAATTTGGTTTATGGACGGAGTAACAAGCCATTCGCCAACGCGAACTACAGGTTGTTGCATAATAGAAACTCATTCGAAAAGGGAATGATGCAATGATAATTGCCACAACCTATTTTTACCATCTCTAGATGGGTTTATTTACATATTATTGGTGAATGCAAGACGTTATTTTTACCCGCCATAAACTTCTTGATCACATAGTATTACGAAAGGATTTTACTGAGAACCAGAAGTAATATTCCTTACCATCAAAATTCATCATCTTTGCCAAAGAAAAATGTTCAGAAAATAATCCATGGAAAATTGCCCGGAGCGCTTACTATTTTAATGGATTGTTAGTCTTTGCATGAGCAAGCGGACTGATACATTTCTCTTTGTTCTCATTCAGAAAATCTCATCAGTCGGCGTTCTGCCCGATGTTGTGCTTTATGGATGCGTTACGCTCCTGATGACGTCATTTGACGTTCAACAGCATCACGGGGCCGCACGACATTTCACGTCAGTCAGTGCTATCGCTCAGGAACACATTTCCCCGAATTGGGATCTACCCGCAAAATGCTGGTGATGTGGGGAGAATCTGGTTGAGTTCGGTAGAATTGATTTGTAGGCAGAACGCTTAAATCGTGGCGTCCTGAAACGAAAAACGGACCTCCGTGGAGGTCCGTTTATATGAATTTGGTGCCCCGGACTCGGAATCGAACCAAGGATTCGTTTCTACGACGACGAAATCACCGAATAACAGTAAGTTACCTTTACTCTTCGATTCCGAATGTACCGCTGTTTTGTACCATCTTCAAATTCTTCTAGCGGTTATCCATGATATCTGATTAATCATAATTTATGAATGGTGTGACTTATAGTCCGTGGACTCATAGTCATCAGTGTATTGATCATGTCTTTCTATTCAATGGGAGACTTAAATGTCAGAAGAACCAATTTTAAAAGCCTTTGGCAAGAAAATGTATAGCTTGAGAATTGAACTTAAGCTAAGCCAAGAGCAAGTGGCTGAGCGAGCTCAGCTTGATCGTACATATGTTAGCTCTGTCGAGCGCGGACAGAGGAACATCAGCCTTCTGAACATATGCAAACTGGCTGCTGCACTGGAAGTTACGCCAGAAAGTCTCCTGGCAAATCTAGGAGAATACTATGAATAATACATTGGATGAGGCCTTTGCTTTCTATGCCAGCCATATCTATGACGAAGAAAAAATTAATCTGTTGAAGTCACATAACCTCAAAGTTGCGGGGCATGTTCCCTCTGTCTTATGGGAGCTGTTTGGTTCAATTCTTACAGGACGTCGTGGTAATGGTATTACTGGGGCAGACCTTCAAGGCTGGGAGGTTAAGTCGTCCACATTGAGGAGCTCTTTCGAGTATCAGTATCACTTGAATACAGGCGAAGCTAAGCTTTTAGAGGATTGCGAAGTTAATCATCTCTTTTGCTCCTATTCGACTGATTATCGTGATCTTATCGTCAAAGCGATTCCGGGGGGGGAACTTAAAGAGACCTTTTTTGAAGCTTGGTTGCCAGAATATAGAGCGAATTATGACCGTACTGTAGGTAGCACTTCTAGGCGCCAACGTTTTAGGAAAGCGATACCATATGGTTTTGTTCAAGTACACGGTCGTACAATCCTTGAAGTTAAGGCTGGTGAAATATACAGTAGAAATGATAGTCTTTTAGAAGAGTTCAATAGTTTGGTAGGCTAGTTGAAAATGAGATTTGCAGAGTTTTTTGCTGGAGTAGGATTAGTGCGGGAAGGGCTTGAGGGCTCTGGTTGGCAGTGTGTATGGGCCAATGATATTTCTGCCGATAAAATGAGTACTTATGTAGAAAACTATGGTGATGATCATTTTCATTTAGAAGATATTTGGAAGGTAGCAGCTGAACCTGACGGTATTCTTCCGAAGAATGTTTTCCTTTACACCGCTTCATTCCCTTGCACTGACTTATCTGTAGCTGGGGCTAGAGCTGGGCTTGCAGGGACGGAATCTGGAACGCTTAACGCTGTTTTAAAGATTCTTGAGCAAAAAAAGCTTGTAAATGATTTGCCTAAAGTTGTCATGCTCGAGAATGTATCCGGCTTCTTGACCTCACATGGTGGGAAAGATGTTGCCCAGACAGTTAAGGTGTTGTCAGAGCTTGGTTTCGTAATCGATATTATTGAGTTGGATGCAGCTCTTTTCACCCCGCAGAGCAGGCCTCGTGTTTTTTTGATTGCAGTGGAAGAGGCTATTGCAACCAGATTAATGCATGTAAAAAAAGCTGATAACCTTTTCGACTCATGGTGGCAGAAGTTTGATGAACAGCCGAAGCTTCGCTCAGCTAAGTTAAAAAAGCTCATTGCCTCCCATGAAGATTTGAATTGGGGATTACTTGATATTCCTCTTCCTGAGCCAAGAACAGCAACTTTGACCGATATAATTGAGCATGATATCCCGGATGATTCTTCGTTATGGTGGTCAGATGACCGCAAGAATCATTTATTTGCCCAAATGAATCCTGCTCATCAAGCAAAGCTACAAGCAATGATGGACAACAGGTTTTTCTCATACGGTACCGTATTCAGAAGAATGAGGGCAGGTGTCTCTATGGCTGAGTTGCGAACTGACGGTATCGCTGGATGTTTAAGAACTCCTCGTGGGGGCTCTAGCAAACAGATCTTGGTACGTGCGGGAAACGGTGGATGGGGGGTAAGATTGCTTACGCCTAGGGAGTATGCTCGTTTACAGGGTGTGCGTGATAGTTTTGTGTTACCAAAAAATGTTAACAAAGGATATTTCGCAATGGGAGATGCCGTTTGCGTGCCAGCAATCGAGCATCTGTCAAAATATGCACTCACCCCTATCTATAAGTTTTCTCAAGCCTCTTAATAATTAAGGCCCCCGAGTCAGGCCGTAGTTCGTGAAACAATCGGCACGGCCTTGCACCAAACGATACCTTGAGCCCTATACCAAAAGTACTCAATCAATCTAATCGACCTGCAATCCAATCAGGAGTTAATTCGATAAGCATTGCAGGAGATCCAAACTATAGGGCAGATTTGTCTATGCATTCGGGGGTTCTCCACGATCACCTCTGTGCCGTTCTACGTTACGGAGCGCTCTGCTTTGGCGTTCTGGATGATAGCGTTGATTTCTGCCAGAGCGGCAGGGGCTTTGAGCTTGGGGTATCCGAGGTCTTCCATCTCAAGAGAGCGTTTTAATTCGCCTTTGCCAATCGCTGAACGTAGCTCCTGAGGGACCTCTTTACGGATGTAGTCGGTGCCGTTTAGATCTTTGGTAGGCTTTATCATAATGCCCATTTTGTACCACCGGAAAGCGGTGCCGGAGGAAAGAGAAGGATGGTAACTACTGGTAAACAAACAATTTGTTGACTCAAAAAGCAAAAACCCCCGCCGAAGCGAGGGTTATAAATGAGTGGTGCCCGGACTCGGAATCGAACCAAGGACACGGGGATTTTCAATCCCCTGCTCTACCGACTGAGCTATCCGGGCAACGGGGCGCATTAAACCGTAATCTGCACATCTCGTCAACCTAATTTCAGTAAAAGCGATTCAACTGCTTAATATTGCGGCAAATCGCTTCTTTTCTGTGTTTCTGTCAGGTCAAAGCACCACCCTGGCGGCAGCGGGCGAAGCGCAGGATATCTTCCGCCAGCCGATGTGCGGTGTCGACATCCGCCTGGCTGCGATTCACCAGCATTCGGCTTAAACAGCCTTCCAGCACCAGTTCCATCTGCTTTGCTACCATCGCCGGATCGTCAACTTCCAGTGTGGTTAACAGTTCGTGGGTGAAATCGTAGGCCGCGCTTTTTTGCTGATCGGCCAGTTGATGAATAGGGTGGCCAGGATCGGGATAAAACGTACAGGCAGCGATAAATAGACAGCCCGGATAGCGGTTGTTTTTAACGCACTCCGATAACGCCTGATAACGTGCCAGCAACTTTTGTTCGGCGGTTTGCGTTTCGTCCAGCATCAGCTGACGACGCCAGACATCTATCTGTTGGCTAAGATAACGCAGCGCATCGTAGAGGATTGCCTCTTTATCTGGCCAGAAGCGGCGTAGCTCGTCCAGTGGATAATCCACACGTTCAGCAACCATCTCCAGCGTGGTGTTGGCAATCCCTTGTAATTCTAATAATTTCAGGGCTTCTCCCAGTACATCTTCACGTTGCACGCTATTTTCCTCCGTCTTTCCCACTGCAAGTGTCGTTCACGGTTGGCGATCGCGCAAATGTGCGCTGAAGGTTTCAGCATCCATAAAGCCCGTGACGCGTGCTTGTGGATGCTCCTGGCCTTGTCCGTCAAAAAAGAGAATTGTCGGTAGGCCAAGGACATTAAGATGCTTTAACAGCGCCACATCTTGGGCGTCGTTGGCAGTGACGTTAGCCTGAAGTAAGACCGTGTCTGCTAACGCTTTTTGCACCTGCGGGTCGCTGAAGGTGTATTTCTCAAACTCTTTACAGGCGACGCACCAGTCGGCATAGAGATCTAACATCACTGGTTTGCCTTTGGCTTCAACGAGCGCCTGATTTAACTCATCTACCGTTTTGATTTGTGTAAAGTTGAGATGCGTCTGAGTTTGCGCGGTATGCGTCGCACCAAATGCCCAATCCTGAAGTGGGCGCACGCTAACCAATGCCGCTGCCAGCAGGATTATTTGCACCACGCGCATCCAGCCGCGTTTGGCCTGTAGGCTGGTGATAAAGGCCCAGCCAAAGAATGCGACACCAAGCGCCGACCACAAGCGTAATCCCCATATATCACCAATCACTCGCTCCAGCAGGAAGACCGGCAGTGCGAGGATCACAAAACCAAACGCGGTTTTGACTTGTTCCATCCACGGGCCGCTTTTCGGCAGCAGGCGGTTACCAAAGACGGTTATTAGCATCAGCGGCAGGCCCATGCCCAACGCATAGAGATAAAGCGTGCCGCCCCCCAGCCACATGTTCCCGCTTTGGGCGATATACAACAGAATCGCGCTAAGCGGTGCGGTGGTGCATGGTGAACAGATCAGTCCGGCAATCGCTCCCATAACAAACACACCGCCAGGTGAGCCGCCCTGTTGGCGATTGCTCATCAGCGTGAGGCGCGTTTGCAGCGAAGAGGGGAGTTGCAGGGTAAACAAGCCAAACATTGACATCGCCAGCAAGGTAAAGACGATAGCGAGGCCAATGAGCACGTATGGGTGCTGTAGCGCCGCCTGGAACTGTAACCCTGCGGCGGCAACTACCAGACCCAGCGCCGTGTAAGTCAGTGCCATCCCCTGCACATAAATAAAGGTCAGCAACAATGCTCTGGCAGTGGAGAGCCGCTGTTTACCGCCCAGCACGATGCCAGAAATCAGTGGGTACATTGGCAGCACGCATGGCGTAAAGGCGATACCAATACCGATCAACAACGCCCAGAGCGCGGAAAAGGGCAATTGCGCGGTGGGTTGCTCTTGCTGCGGAACAGACACAGGCTGTGACGCTGCGTTGTTGGCGACCACTTCGCTTAACGGAACGGTTTTGGTTTCTGGCGGATAACAGAAACCGGCATCAGCACAGCCCTGGTAGGTGACAGTTAACGTCGCTCCCGCACTCGCCTGGTTGATGGTTACGGGAAGCGTCAGCCGATCGCGGTAAATCTCGCTTTTGCCGTAAAACTCATCTTCATGCCAGACGCCTTGCGGCAGCTGCACGTCGGCAATTTTCGCGTGTTCCGGCGTAATGCGGAACTGTTTACGGTAGAGGTAGTAACCGTCTTTGATCTGCCAGGTCAGATTAAGGTCATGTTGGTTTTGCTGAAAATCAAAAGCAAAGGCTTGATCCGCCGGGACAAATTGTGAACGTCCCGGCGCGTCGAATAATCCGGCAAAAACGGAAGTGCTGCAAAGTAGCAGGATCAGCGTAAAGATGCGTTGAGCCATGAGAGGTAATCTGTGTCTCCGTGTGTAACAGGTAAAACCAGAAGTTCCGGGGTTTGATATGGATGATGAGACTTCAGGCATTCCAGCAGTGCCTGCTGGTGAGATACGGTAGTTTTTAAAATCATCTGCACTTCGTATTCTTGCTCCAGCTTACCTTCCCAGTAATAGAGAGAGGTAGCGCCGGGGATCAAGGTCGCGCAGGCCGCCAGTTTTTCCGCCAGCACTTTGGCGGCTAAATCCTGGGCTGTCGCTTCATCCGGTGCCGTACATAGCACCACGACAGACGCGGTATTCGAACTTTTTTCATCAAGCATAAACACCTCGCAAGAACAGATGGAACCGCAAGAGAGAGGTCACTATACAACGGACGGGGGAAGGATGTTAGTCGGCGGGAAAGAAAGCGGGGCCTGAAGCCCCGCGATTGGTCATTACAGCATGAAGCTACCCAGCACGAAGCCGAAGCAAACGGCCAGGGCAACACCCAGAGTACCCGGGATGAAGAACGGATGGTTGAAGACGAATTTACCGATACGGGTAGTACCCGTGTCATCCATCTGTACCGCAGCAACCAGCGTCGGGTAGGTCGGCAGAATGAACAGACCAGACACCGCAGCGAAAGAAGCAACAGCGGTCAGCGGAGAAACGTTCAGTGCCAGAGCCATCGGCATCAGTGCTTTTGCGGTTGCAGCCTGAGAGTACAGCAGAGCAGACGCAAAGAAGAAGATGACGGCCAGCAGCCACGGATGACCCTGAATCACTTCACCAGCGGTATCTTTGATCCAGTCGATGTTGTTGGAAACGAAAGTATCGCCCAGCCACGCAACACCCAGGATACAAATACAGGCGCTCATACCTGCTTTGAAGGTGCTGGAGTTGAGGATGTTGTCGGTATCGACTTTACAGATAACGGTGGTCAGAGTTGCAACGCTGAGCATGATGATCAGGATTGCGTTGGTGGTGTTCATCAGCGGTTTTTCAACCAGACCCATGCTTGGGCTGTTGATGATTGCATAGATAACCACGCCAACTACGCCCAGCAGGAACAGCCAGACGGACGTTTTTGCACCGGATTTGATTTCAATCTGCTTTTCACCGCGCAGTTCAACCAGGCCCTCTTCCAGACGCTTGCGATAAATCGGATCGTCAGAGAGTTTGGAGTTGAACAGCATAGTGACCAGGAAGGACATCACCAGAACCGCCAGCAGGGTGGACGGGATGACCACGGAGAGCAGATGGAGGTAGCTGATGCCATGACCTTCCATCACGGAAGACATGTAAACCACTGCCGCTGAGATTGGCGATGCGGTGATCGCAATCTGCGCGGATACCACTGCAGTAGACAGCGGACGGCAAGGTTTGACGCCTTGTTCCTTCGCAACTTCAGCGATAACTGGCAGTGTCGCCAGAGAGATGTTGCCAGTACCAGCAAAGATTGTCAGGAAATAGGTCACGATCGGCGCGAGGATCGTGATGTATTTCGGGTTACGGCGCAGCAGCTTTTCTGTCTGATGAACCAGATAGTCCAGACCGCCAGCAACCTGCATGGCAGAAATAGCGGCGATAACCGCCATGATAATGGAAATGACATCGAACGGGATGTTACCGGGTTTAACGCCAATAGCGGCAAGAACCAGCACCCCCAATCCGCCTGCAAAACCAATACCTATTCCCCCCAATCTGGCGCCCAAGAAGATCGCCAGCAAAACTATGATGAGTTCTACAACTAGCATATTAGCCTTCCTTGTTTTTTAACAAGTTGATATTAGATTGTTATTTTTAAGTTACTGCTCACAAGAAAAAAGGCACGTCATCTGACGTGCCTTCTCTATTTGTACTACCCTGTACGATTACTGTTCGCTTTCATCAGTATAGCGTTTTGCTTTGTAAGCCGGGTGCATCAGATTCTGTACGGAGAAAATATCGTCAAGTTCCGCTTCAGTCAACAGACCGCGTTCCAGAACGACTTCACGTACACTCTTACCGGTTTCGGCACAGATTTTACCCACGATGTCACCGTTGTGGTGACCGATGAACGGGTTCAAGTAAGTAACGATACCGATAGAGTTGTAAACGTAACCTTCGCACACTTCTTTGTTAGCAGTGATGCCGTTAATGCATTTTTCCAGCAGGTTGTAGCAAGCGTTGGTCAGAATGTGAACGGATTCGAACATAGCCTGGCCAATGACCGGCTCCATAACGTTCAACTGCAGCTGACCTGCTTCTGCTGCCATGGTAACAGTGGTGTCGTTACCGATGACTTTGAAGCATACCTGGTTAACCACTTCCGGAACAACCGGGTTTACTTTAGCTGGCATGATGGAAGAGCCCGCCTGCAGTTCCGGCAGGTTGATCTCGTTCAGGCCGGCACGTGGACCAGAAGAGAGCAAGCGCAGGTCGTTACAGATTTTGGACATCTTCACAGCCAGGCGTTTCAGCGCGCCGTGAACCATAACATAAGCGCCGCAGTCAGAGGTCGCTTCGATCAGGTCTTCAGCCGGTACGCATGGGAAGCCAGTGACTTCAGCCAGTTTTTTCACTGCCAGCGGAGAGTACTCTTTCGGCGTGTTCAGACCAGTACCGATTGCTGTTGCGCCAAGGTTAACTTCCAGCAGCAGTTCAGCGGTACGTTGGATATTTTTCACTTCTTCTTTCAGCAGGATGCTGAAAGCGCGGAATTCCTGACCGAGGGTCATCGGTACTGCGTCCTGCAGCTGGGTACGACCCATTTTCAGGATGTCCTGGAATTCGACAGCTTTACGTTCAAAGCCTTCACGCAGTTGGTTAATCGCATCTACCAGCTTAATCAGGGAAGAGTAAACAGCGATACGGAAACCGGTCGGGTAGGCGTCGTTAGTGGACTGACATTTATTAACATGGTCGTTCGGGTTCAGGTACTGATATTCACCTTTCTGGTGACCCATCAGTTCCAGACCGATATTGGCCAGCACTTCGTTGGTGTTCATGTTTACGGAAGTACCTGCGCCGCCCTGGTAGACGTCTACCGGGAACTGATCCATGCATTTTCCGTTGTTCAGGACTTCATCACATGCGGCAATGATGGCATTCGCTACACTTTTAGGAATGGTTTGCAGCTCTTTGTTTGCCATAGCTGCGGCTTTTTTAACCATTACCATACCGCGAACAAATTCAGGAATATCACTGATTTTGTTGTTGCTGATATAGAAGTTTTCAATCGCTCTCAGAGTGTGAACACCATAGTAGGCATCAGCTGGAACTTCCCTGGTACCCAACAGATCTTCTTCGATACGAATGTTGTTTGACATGTGAACCTTCTTTTTCAAGCTGCCAATGATTTGCTTTAAACACACAGAATATATGTGGTTTCGAATGTTTTTCGACCGACGATTATCCCCTGCATCGACCGAATACCCGAGATCATATGCTGCTTGAGGATTTCTACCGTAATCTGGATCACTTTAAGTGTCGGTTTTTACCCCTTAATTATTAATTTGTGAAATAGATCACCGCTTTGGGATTACTACCAAAAATAGTTGCGCAAACATCTTGAAATTTTGCTAATGACCACAATATAAGCTGAACGCGATTCGCAACCCATTCAGGTAGCCGGGTTTAACCGGCTGCTATTACAGGAGAAACCTTTGCGCTGGTTACCTTTTATTGCCATTTTTCTTTATGTCTATATTGAGATTTCAATCTTTATTCAGGTTGCCCATGTATTGGGGGTATTGCTGACCCTCGTGCTGGTTATATTCACGTCAGTTATCGGTATGTCACTGGTACGCAACCAGGGCTTTAAGAATTTCGTGCTGATGCAGCAAAAAATGGCGGCGGGTGAAAACCCAGCGGCGGAGATGATTAAAAGTGTTTCGCTGATCATTGCCGGTTTGCTGCTTTTATTACCGGGCTTTTTCACCGACTTCCTCGGTCTTCTGCTTTTATTACCGCCGGTGCAAAAGCATCTGACAGTGAAGTTGATGCCGCATTTGCGCTTTTCTCGCATGCCAGGCGGCGGTTTTAGCGCCGGGACCGGTGGCGGTAATACTTTTGATGGTGAGTACCAGCGAAAGGATGATGACCGCGACCGCCTTGATCATAAAGACGATCGCCAGGATTAATGCCGAAACGCCGGATTATGTGGTTATGCCATTTTCCGGCGTTTTTCGTTTTGGCAGACACAGCCATAACCCCGCCAGCATAATCAGCGCATAGAGACTTTTCCAGCCGACCATTGCCAGTAACAGAACGCATAACAGCCCGCCAACCACCGCCAGTAGTCGATAACGTCCTTGCAATAATTTACAGCCAGCCAGCATGCATAACAGATAAATCATAATAAAGATGCCATTGGCATAAATAATAAGAGCGTCCAGATTGATCTCTAAAGCATGAATCACCAGCGTGCTCACCACGCAGCAGCCGAGCACCGCATTGAGGGCATTATTCGGGATATGGCGAGAAGAGAGGCGTGCCAGGTAGTGGTCAGGATTATGTTGCGCCTGCGACCAGACCAGGCGGGCGAAGCTCTGTATATAAATGTTGAGACTGGCAAAGCAGGCCAGATAGCCAATCACGCAGGCAATCCATAACGCTCCTACACCGAACAACTGCACTACAATTTTTGGAAGCGATGCTGCCGCGGCCATTTGTTCACCATAGGCGTCGAAGTGTAAGACGACTACCGTACAGCCCCAGTAGACTAATCCTGCCAGCAGCAGACCAATCATCAAAGCACGAGGAAAATCACGCTCTGGATTTTTAAATTCCGAGGCAAGATGGGCAAATGCCTCCAGACCGACAAAGCACCAGAACATCACTGATAACGCAGCAAATAACCCGGTAAGTTCGATATTACCAGGTGCAGGGAAGGGGATATTCGCAGGTTTGATACCGCCCGCCCACCAGATAGCGACAATCAGCGCGACGATAAGTCCGGCAATAACTGTTTGTAGATTAGCACTGGAACTAGCACCGCGAGTACCGATATACCACACCAGCGCCAGCGTACCGAGTTCTGCTAACAACAGTTGCCAGCTATGCCAGCCAAACATTGCCTGGCCGAACCCGGCGGCAATTTGTAGCGCGGCAGGCAAACCCACGGGAATGACCGATAAAAACAACCAGCCGGTGACTCGCTCAAGCCGCGAACCAAACGCCATACCGACGAAGTGCGCGACACCGCCTGCGCTGGGATAGTGGCGACCCAGAATCGCAAACACAATCGCAATCGGGAACACTAAGATAATCAAAACGGGCCACGCCCACAGGCTGTTATTGCCCGCTACCAGCGCAGCTAACGCAGGAACGGCAAACACGCCAGTGCCTAATAATGACGTCGATAGCAGGCCAATGCCCTGGGCCAGCCCCAGTTCTTGTTTGAGTCCACTCATGGGTTGATGTCCGATTGCGCCCAAATTATGGGCAACTGCGTAGATTTTCGATGGTAGCACAATCAGATTCGCTTATGACGGTGATGAAGAAATTGCGATGAAATGTGAGGTGAATCAGGGTTTTCACCCGATTTTGTGCTGATCAGAATTTTTTTTCTTTTTCCCCCTTGAAGGGGCGAAGCCTCATCCCCATTTCTCTGGTCACCAGCCGGGAAACCACGTAAGCTCCGGCGTCACCCATAACAGATACGGACTTTCTCAAAGGAGAGTTATCAATGAATATTCGTCCATTGCATGATCGCGTGATCGTCAAGCGTAAAGAAGTTGAAACTAAATCTGCTGGCGGCATCGTTCTGACCGGCTCTGCAGCGGCTAAATCCACCCGCGGCGAAGTGCTGGCTGTCGGCAATGGCCGTATCCTTGAAAATGGCGAAGTGAAGCCGCTGGATGTGAAAGTTGGCGACATCGTTATTTTCAACGATGGCTACGGTGTGAAATCTGAGAAGATCGACAATGAAGAAGTGTTGATCATGTCCGAAAGCGACATTCTGGCAATTGTTGAAGCGTAATCCGCGCACGACACTGAACATACGAATTTAAGGAATAAAGATAATGGCAGCTAAAGACGTAAAATTCGGTAACGACGCTCGTGTGAAAATGCTGCGC
>ERZ1026846.645-NODE-645-length-25830-cov-31.322444_pt1 | contig 25830 bp, 19 predicted proteins | sample MGYA00380153_ERZ1026846 | MGnify/ENA primary metagenome ERZ1026846 (study PRJEB33269, sample SAMEA4719789) | human gut metagenome | biome: human-associated habitat; feature: organic feature; material: feces | place: Cameroon | collected 2013-10 ...
CCTTGTTCAATCGCTTGTCCTCATACTGCTTACCGAGGGCTGTAAACTGAGGAATGAACTGCTTGCAGAAGGTAAGACGTGAGATATGACCGGATGTATCGATACGGAAACCATCCACACCCATCTTGATGAAGCTGCCATAGCACTTTACGAGATAATCTGCTACGTAGTCGTTCTCGGTGTTCAGATCCACGCAGTCGCCTGCAATCTGAGCCCACCAGCGGTTAGGATAATCCCAGTTGAAGTCACCAAAGTGGTGCCAGTAGTTGTGAACATCCTCGTTCTTACCACGGACGTTCTTCAACAAGCCAAGACGACGCTGATACTGCTCATAAGGGACACTTGTAAGGTAGTCGGAACCCAACTTCTCCTCGTTAGGAATCATACAAGCATTGATGAGTGCCTGAGTTGCCAAGTCGGTATTACGGTCAAACTCCTTGCAGAGTGTCTGCTCACCGAAGTTACCGGTGTGGTTGAGCACGATGTCGAGGATAATCTTGATACCCTTTTCGTGTGCCTTGTCGATGAGTTCCTGGAACATGGCGTCACCGTCCTTGCTACCATCGCTGCTCTGATAACGGCAGTCTACATGCTGGAAATCCATGGCATGATAACCGTGGTAGTCGTAACCGGATGCGTTCTGCACTACTGGTGTAATCCAGATAGCTGTGAAACCCAATGCCTTGATGTAGTCGAGCTTGTCGATGACACCCTGGAAGTCGCCTCGCCAGCAAGGGTCTTTTGTTTTGATCTGCTCTGACTGGTTATCCCAGCAGAGCACATTGTTTCCTGTGTCACCATCGTAGAAACGAGTGGTCATCATGAAATAAATACTTTCGTCTCGGAAGTCAGTACGATTGCTGGTAAACGTATCCGTTGCCATCGTCTGCAAGGAGACCAACATGAGCATAAGGACTGCCCATAGCCTGAATGTAAATTTCCTCATTTGATAGACTGGTTATTTAATTTTTAGTTAGTGATGAAATGTCAATATCAGTGTTTTGATTGTTAATTTCCAACACGCCCTGAAAGGGCAGATGCTCATAGCCCAGGGCAGCGCCCTGGGTTGTTTGGGGCGGTAGCCTGTCGCCCTGTAAGGGCAAAAGCTTTAAAACTCCTGGCAATATATAAAGCTGTTGCCCTTACAGGGCGCATTGCTCATTGCCTTTATACCCAGGGCGCTGCCCTGGGCTAAGAGCTTCTGCCCTTTCAGGGCGTGCTGCTTATTGGAGTTGCTGACCTTTACATATCCTTCTACAAGCGATTATCAGAGATAACTCTATTCCCCACACGCCCTGAAAGGGCAGAAGCTCTTAGCTTATGGTATGCGGTAAGAGATAACTCTATTCCCTACACGCCCTGAAGGGGCAGATGCTCTTCGTTTATGGTATGCGGAAGAGATACCCCTGTCCCCAACACGCCCTGAAGGGGCAGAAGCTCATAGCCCAGGGCAACGCCCTGGGTTGTTTTGGGCGGTAACCTGTCGCCCTGTAAGGGCAAAAGCTTTAAAACTCCTGGCAATATATAAAGCTGTTGCCCTTACAGGGCGCATTGCTCATTGCCATTATACCCAGGGCGCTGCCCTGGGCTAAGAGCTTCTGCCCTTTCAGGGCGTGCTGCTTATAGGAGCTTTACCTTTGCTTTACCATTCGGCCAGCGATTTTCAATTCCGCTACGCGCCGGTGACCGTTGGTTCAGGGCGTGCTGCTCATTGGAGCTTTTGGACCTTCGGCCCATACTTAAACCACTTGTAATCCTTCTGTTAGCTTACTAATGCAAAATTACTCTTTATATATATAAGGTGGTAAAATAAATACTAAAAATTGCGAATAATAATATGCAATCGATTGCATAAATATCTTAACATTCTACACTCTGCAAAACAAAAGAGGACTGCATCTCTGCAGCCCTCTTTAATGATAATAGCGATTAATTAAACTAATTAAACTAACCCTTTAATTAATTTTACACTTTTCTCAACCTATTCTTACTATTTACTGAAAATGTAATGAAGCCTAATCATCAGTCTTCCCAGGGTGATTTACCCTTAGGCCAAGCTGTGTTGTCAAAACTGTCGTCGGCGAAGTCGTGCTGTTTAGAGAATGTGATAAAATCATCATTCTGTCCTTTTTGAGCACCAGTTCCCGAACCTGCTAAGAGTTGTGACTCCACAACTACAAAACTTACTGAAACATTCGGTTGTATATATTTCTTTTTCATTTTACTCTTTGCTTACTTGTTCTACAATGCTTATATTTACTTAACCACGAACTTTCTGCCGTTGTGGATATAGATACCACCTGCTGTAGGCTTCTCTACCTGCTGACCACTTAGGGTGTAGTATTTGCCGTCATTCAACTTAGTGCTCTGATTTACCACCTCGTTGATACCTGTTGTACCGCCAACATTGGCAAAGTCGAATATGACTCCAGGAACCATCTTAGCATGAGTAACAGGATTAAATTGATCATTTCTGGTTCCAACTCCTAAGATATCTGCAGTTTCCTTGTCTATAGACAAATAGCAGCTATTGCTGTAGAAGTTTCCTTTACCATTAGAAATCCAGAAGCCCATAAAGAAATCATTTTCATTTTCACAGTCTATTCCAACTGATTTACCTTTACCTGCACCAAACAAGTAGTTATAAGTTACTTTACCATCTACTATCTCTGAAGTTGGAACTACCCGTGCATAAGTGAGAGGCTGCAACTTACTTGTTACAGAAGTTCCTGAAGTTTCTTCATTAGCATTATACTCATACATTGGAACAACAACAGTATTCAAAGATGTGAGTGAGGTACGCTTATGGAACACAGCACCACCTTCTATGTTTGCAGCTGCCTTCTTAGTACCAAGAATAACACCTATATTAGCAGGGATGACATTATATTTACCAGATTTATCCGTAGAATTAAGCAGATTCAAATGGAGAGTCACTGCGTTATTTATTTTATCTGCCGAGAGTTCATCTACTACGTAAATATCTATATCCTTAGACACCTTCCATGCCTTTTCATCACTCCAGGTTCTGAGGAACTTATAATCACCCACATTTTTAATAACACGTTTGTTATCTTCGCTCTTGTAAACAATGTTCACACAGTCGCGCAATTCCAAATCCTTGCATGGGCTAATGGTATAATAGTAGTCAGTAACAGGCTCACCATCAACGTTATATGTATAGAAATAAAAACGTACTGTCCATCTGCCAGCAGGGCGATTCCAGATGATATGATAAGCAGCTTCGCTTTTTGCACCATCTTTTTTAGTGTAATTAACCTTATTAGGATCATTTACATCAGCAGTATGTCCTTCCTTTTCGGAATCTGTATAAAGCGTCCTAGCCATCTTCTTTGGTTCTGATCCATCAGTATCCTCATACCAGTTAATGTCCTCAGTATGGTTACCCACGAATCTGAAATGCTTTTTGCCATCATCAACAGTTGTTACAATAGTTGTCGTATAGCACTGCTCAACATCATCGTAAATCATATCTGCAGCCTTAGAGGTGTAATCCCATGAATCATCATCATTCAATGTACCAGGAATAGCGTCACCTACCATAGACACAGACTTAATTATCGTAAAACCATCACGAAAGTGTACTTGACCACGAATACCAAGGTGATTTTCTTTTTCTGCGGATTGATAATTGGCTTGTTTAGCTTTATATTCAACGATTATAGTACCTAAATCATTACCAGGCATTGGTTTTTCATTAGGAGAGAATTCGTTATGCTGATCACTTGTACTAAATTCATAACCACCATTACCTTGCAAGAACAGTTTGTTTGCTGTTGAAAGATAATTCTTATTATTCTTTATAGTTCCATAACCCTTATCTTTAGTAATTGAAACTAATTGTTGGTCATGAACATAATTTGATATTACATAGTAAGAACGGTCAGCAGAAAAATTAACTGATGCATAGAATCTATTACTAAAATATTTAACATACTTATCGTAAGCATCATAAACAGGCAAAGCTGTTGCATCAGGCGCATCACTGATAAAGTAAGCTACACGCTTGTCACTATCATGTACAATCTTCCACTTCTCAACAGTATGAGTCTTAGCATCGACAGCGATATACAGATTATACATACCATCAGAATATTCATCGGACGATTCATTTCGAGACTTAAAATTCCAATAATTGGAATTCTCTTGAGTAATAGGAGTACATGTATTAGCCTTAGCTTCTAACCAATCTGTAGACATATCCGTATTTGGGCAAGTTCTACTGATAGAATAAGTTCCTGGGCCAAAGATATTTTTTATTTTTCCGAACTCATCGACATACATTACCTGTGCATGAGCAGTAAGAGAAGCAGGAATCTCTACCTTATATACTTCATATACAGTTCTTGCACCTTTAGCACTTGAAATATCCTGATCCGTCTGCTGCTGGAACTTGAACACAGCATCGTCATAAGTTATTAGATCACCATGATCAACATTCTCTTTCGGTTGAAAGCTGAAGAAGTTACCAGCGAGATAGAATCCCTGAGAGTAAACATGATTTTTGAGACGATTGACAGTCTCAGTATCCCACTCAACGTTTGGACCAGTTGAGCCACCACCAGGTGTGCCACCAGATTCAGGATCATCATACTTAATCTGGTTCTTTTCACTATCATAAGTAATGGTATAAGAAGTCTTACCTGAAGTAGGAACTATCTTCAGGGCTTTATTATAATTTTCATAAATAGTCTGAAAAGAACTTGAGAAAAGCAAGTCTTGTGAAGCATCACTTTTTGGTCCATACTGTTTGCCGCCTTTTATAATACGGAAATAAATAGGATTACCTGATTGCACATTATCCAATTTACAAGTATAGATTTTACCATCAGTCGAGGTAAATATGAAATTGGAGTTGAAATCATCATTCCAAGAGCCACCATTATAATCACTTTTAACAGTGACTTCGTCGAAAGCCATCATTTTCAGTGGTATGCTCATTAAGATGCATAACACCATCATCATTAGTGTAAATCTTTTCTTCATATTTTTATAGTTTTAAACTTTATGTTTAGCTTTTAGTTAACTCGTCATTTCCTGTAGGTTTTACTTTCCTTGTTTTCCCAAACCAATGAATTCCATCGGAATGGATAACTACATTGTTCTTAATTGAAAGAATAATAAGTTAGTTAGAAACAACAATTTTCCTTTGCTCAATATTTCAGTTTAATGAATTGCAGTCCTTTCCTGCAACGCCCGTAGGCGATTTTATTGGTTTACTTTTCTTTTTCGCTGCAAATATATAAAAAATGTAAAAGTCAAAGTACGATTACAAGGTATTTTTTGCGCAAATATCTGTGCAAACGATTACACTGGCCGAAATAATTTTGGAGAAGTTAAAGCATCACGCCCTGAACCAACGGTCACCGGCGCGTAGCGGAATTGAAAATCGCTGGCCGAAGGGTAAAGCAAAGGTAATGGGCAGAAGCCCATATAAGCAGCACGCCCTGAAGGTCAAGCAGCCCACAGCAGCACGCCCTGAAGGCCAAGCAACCCACAGCAGCACGCCCTGAAGGTCAAGCAGCCCACAGCAGCAACGCCCTGAAGGCCAAGAAGCCCACAGCAGCACGCCCTGAAGACCCCAAAACCCCATATAAGCAAACGCCCAAAAGGTCAAGAAGCCCATATAAGCAGCACGCCCTGAAAGGGCAGAAGCTCCTAGCCCAGGGCAACGCCCTGGGTATAAAGGCAATCAGCAATGCGCCCTGTAAGGGCAAAAGCTTTAAAATACACCTAATAAAAAAATGAAAATCCTCTGCGATATGTAAAGCTTTTGCCCTTACAGGGCGTTAGTTGTATATCATTAATACCCAGGGCGTTGCCCTGGGCTAGGAGCTTCTGCCCTTTCAGGGCGTGCAGGATAATTTTCAACCGTACAGGAGGGCGAATTGGGTAAATTCAACCATACAGGAGGGCGTGCTGGGTAATTTCAACCGTACAAAAGGGCGTGCTGGGTAATTTCAACCGTACAGAAGGGCGTGCTGGGTAATTTCAACCGTACAGGAGGGCGTGCTGGGTAATTTCAACCGTACAGGAGGGCGAATTGGGTAATTTAAAGCAATAGCAGCAACGCCATGAAGGCCCAAAAGCCAATATAAGCAGCAACGCACTGATGGTCAAGCAGCCCACAGCAGCACGCCCTGAAGGGGCAGAAGCTCTTAGCCCAGGGCAACGCCCTGGGTATAATGCCAATCAGCAATGCGCCCTGTAAGGGCAAAAGCTTTAAAATACGCCTAATAAAAAAATGAAAATCCTCTGCGATATGTAAAGCTTTTGCCCTTACAGGGCGTTAGTTGTATATCATTAATACCCAGGGCGTTGCCCTGGGCTAGGAGCTTCTGCCCTTTCAGGGCGTGCAGGATAATTTTCAACCGTACAGGAGGGCGAATTGGGTAAATTCAACCATACAGGAGGGCGTGCTGGGTAATTTCAACCGTACAGAAGGGCGTGCTGGATAATTAAAAGCCATAGCAGCAACGCCATGAAGGCCCAAAAGCCAATATAAGCAGCAACGCACTGAAGGTCAAGCAACCCACAGCAGCACGCCCTGAAGGGGCAGAAGCTCCTAGCCCAGGGCAACGCCCTGGGTATAAAGGCAATCAGCGATGCGCCCTGTAAGGGCAAAAGCTTTAAAATACGCCTAATAAAAAAATGAAAATCCTCTGCGATATGTAAAGCTTTTGCCCTTACAGGGCGTTAGTTGCATATCATTAATACCCAGGGCGCTGCCCTGGGCTAGGAGCTTCTGCCCCTTCAGGGCGTGCAGGATAATTTCAACCATACAGGAGGGTGTGCTGGGTAATTACAACCGTACAAAAGGGCGTGCTGGATAATTTCAACCATACAGAAGGGCGTACAGGATAATTTCAAACATACAGGAGGGTGTATTGGGTAATTAAAAGCCATAGCAGCACGCCCAAAAGGTCAAGAAGCCCACAGCAGCAACGCCATGAAGGCCCAAAAAGCCCATATAAAGCTGCAACGCACTGAAGGTCAAGAAGCCCATATAAGCAGCACGCCCTGAAAGGGCAGAAGCTCTTAGCCCAGGGCATCGCCCTGGGTATAAAGGCAATCAGCAGTGCGCCCTGTAAGGGCAAAAGCTTTAAAACACACCTAATAAAACTTTAATACATCACTCTATTTTAATCACGGAATACGAATTTTTCATCATATTCCACCTTATATAAATCCAAAAATGCTTTATATTCCTCTGCAAACGAATGTCTGGCATGGTGCTCTTTCTGGTTGTCAATATATTGTAATGTTTTATCTACAACGGATTGACTGATGGAATATGCTGCATAACCACCCTGCCATGCGAAAAAACGATAATAAACCGGATCGAAATCCTTTATCCATCTACTGCTGTTTCGTTTGATTTCCTCAACAATTTGGGAAATCGTGACATCTTTTGATAATATGAACAACACATGAACATGATCGCCAATACCACCAGCCTTTATCTCGGTGCATCCCGATGTTTTTACAAGTTTGCCGATATATTGATGAAGTCGTCCCAAATCATTTTCACGGATTTTGGGACTCGTTGATTTTATGTGGAAAATCAAATGGATGTAAATCTTTGATAAGGATTGCGCCATAATTTTAAAGCTTTTGCCCTTACAGGGCGTTAGTTGTATATCATTAATACCCAGGGCGTTGCCCTTGGCTAAGAGCTTCTGCCCTTTCAGGGCGTGCTGCTGCTATGAGCTTCTGAACCTTCAGGGCGTGCTGCTGCTATGAGCTTCTGACCTTTCATATCCTTCGACAAGCGATTTTCAGGATAACACTTCGACAAGTGATTTTCAGGATAACCCTTCGACAAGCGATTGTAAAAGATACCCCTATCCCCTACACGCCCTGAAGGGGCAGAAGCTCCTAGCCCAGGGCACCGCCCTGGGTTTTTGTTTTGTGCGGTGACCTGTCGCCCTGTAAGGTAGGGTGTTCAAAATAGGTTTCAAAAACTGGCTCAAATATTGAACGAAAAATATACTTAATATATTATCAATCAATGAGATAGCGTTTGCTTTTTAATGCCGTTTTTTTGAAGTATCCGAAAACTGCTCATTTCATTTATACAACATTGGTTGTTTATCAATGATTTACAGGCTCAAATACGCAAAAAGTGAGTCAAATTTTGATGCGGATTTTGAACACCCTACCTGTAAGGGCAAAAGCCTTAAAAAACTTCCTTCCAATCTACCAATCCCTTTCCCCTATCATCCAACTCTATGGCGAGGGCGATGACCTTGCGCTTGTCGGCCTTGAAAGGCTCGGCATACTGCTTGGCTCTGATTTGCTCTGCTGCAGCATCCACACCACCATTGTCGCTCAACTTCAACTCCAGGACGTAGATATATTGGGTGGTTTCCACCACCATGTCTATCCTGCCCGTAGCAATCATCTTTTCCACTTCCACCCTGCAACCGATGGCATTGAATATGGTGCTCATAATCAGGCGATAACGCTCCTCCATGTCCATACTGGCGAGCTTCTTGTTGCTGTAGGGCACATCCGCAATGAGGGCTTTCAGGCATTTCATGGCCTCGGGAAGATTGCCAAGCTTCAGCGAGTACAACAACATATTCTGAGTAGTTATCACTTGGGCATTCGTTTTCAACGTCAAGGCAGGCAAAACAATCCTATAGAGAGCCTTACGGACTTCATAGTTTGGAATGCCAAGCAAATAGATATCATCCATATACCCTTTTATCGTAAGATAGCCCGACTGATAGAGGAATAGCTCGGCACCGCCACCTGTTACGTCGGAAGTCTCTAATGTATCGCAGTCTACCGGACAATTTTCAAAATCCTTCAAACGAATTTCCATATTATCCACAAACTTAGGCAACATGGAGGTTGCACCTGATGAAGCCCAGTAGTTCTTCAGTTTGGAATCTGCCAGGGCATTGATAAGACTGAAGGGATTGAATACATCCACCATATTCTCATGACAGAAATGATAACCATCATAGTAGGCTGCCAGTTGTGCCACAGCCTCGTCGAGGTTCCAATCGTTCTTTGCAGCCAGCTTATTGATTTCCGGCTTGAAATCACGCAAGACTTCTTCCTTGGTAATACCGCAAATGGCGGCATAGTTTGGCTCAAAACTGATGTTGCTCAGATTGTTGAGTACAGAGAAGAGAGAGATTTGCGTAAACTTGGTGATACCTGTGATAAAGACAAACTTCTCGTATTTGTCATCTGCCTTGAGGATGGCAAACACCTCACGATAAACTGCAGTACATGCTTCATGCTGCGGAGTTTTCCAGGAATGTTGCAAAGGCGAGTCGTATTCGTCGATGAGAATCGCCACCTGAAGCCCGGTTTTATTGTATGCAGTCTGAATGATAGCATCAAAACGGTCGGCAAGAGAACTGTCCTGCCGTACAGCAATATCATACTCCGACTCAAGTTGATGGAAGGCATTGTCCAGATAGCTCCGCACACTTTCCGGTGCAGCACCTGCAAGACTCATATCCAGTCGGATGACAGGGCGCTTCACCCATTCTGTCTCCATCTGCATGATCTTCAGTCCCTCAAAGAGTTCCTTCTTGCCTAAGAAATAAGCTTCGAGTGTATCAACAAGGACAGATTTACCAAAGCGGCGTGGGCGGCTCAGGTAATTATATTTTTTATCTCTGTTGGCAAGCTGCCAGATGATATCTGTCTTGTCAACATACAGGTATCCACCCTCTCTGATTACCTCAAAAGACTGGATGCCTACTGGCAATCTTCTATCGTTTATCTCTACCATCTTCCAGGATCTTTGGTTTTCAATTGCAAATTTACGATTATTTTCTCAAATTGCCATCATTTTCTCTCTTTTTTCTGGATAATTCTTTTAAAGTTAGCAGGTTTCAAGTACGGGCGAAGGCTCAAAAGTCCCACAGCAGCACGCCCAAAAGGCCAAGAAGACCCAGCAGCACACCCAAAAGGCCAAGAAGACCCAGCAGCACACCCAAAAGGCCAAGAAGACCACAGCAGCAAGCCCAAAAGGCCAAGAAGACCCAGCAGCACGCCCAAAAGGCCAAGAAGCCCACAGCAGCAACGCCCAAAAGGTCAAGAAGACCCAGCAGCACGCCCTGAAAGGCCAAGAAGACCCAGCAGCACGCCCTGAAAGGGCAGAAGCTCTTAGCCCAGGGCAACGCCCTGGGTATAAAGGCAATCAGCAATGCGCCCTGTAAGGGCAAAAGCTTTAAAATACACCTAATAAAAAAATGAAAATCCTCTGCGATATGTAAAGCTTTTGCCCTTACAGGGCGTTAGTTGTATATCATTAATACCCAGGGCGTTGCCCTGGGCTAGGAGCTTCTGCCCTTTCAGGGCGTGCTGGGTAAACTCAACCGTACAGAAGGGCGTGCTGGGTAATTTAAAGCCATAGCAGCAACGCCCAAAAGGCCAAGAAGCCCACAGCAGCACGCCCTGAAGGTCCAAAAGCCCACAGCAGCAACGCCCAAAAGGCCAAGAAGACCCAGAAGCACGCCCAAAAGGTCCAAAAGCCCACAGCAGCAACGCCCAAAAGGCCAAGAAGCCCACAGCAACACGCCCTGAAATGGTCCAAAAGCCCATATAAGCAGCACGCCCTGAAAGGGCAGAAGCTCTTAGCCCAGGGCAACGCCCTGGGTATAAAGGCAATCAGCAATGCGCCCTGTAAGGGCAAAAGCTTTAAAATACACCTAATAAAAAAATGAAAATCCTCTGCGATATGTAAAGCTTTTGCCCTTACAGGGCGTTAGTTGTATATCATTAATACCCAGGGCGTTGCCCTGGGCTAGGAGCTTCTGCCCTTTCAGGGCGTGCTGGATAATATCAACCATACAGGAGGGCGTGCTGGGTAATTTCAACCGTACAGGTCGGAAAATTATGCGAAATTTGCATGGGATGATCATCAAAAACACAGCAAATTACTCCCTAAATCTGCCAATTTGCGTTTGCTCAAGCAGAAAATTTGACAAAAAAACGGGAAAATATGCAAAAATCATGAAGAAAAACACAAAATCGATGTAAAAGAAAACGAAAAAACATGTGGGCAACATGCCCAAAAACTTGGAACGGAGGCAAAAAACAGGCTTTTTTAGCGGCCCAAATCGGGGGTGGGCAAAAATGGGCACCCCACCTTTTTAGGCTAAAATCCATCTTTTACAAAAATGCGAAAAAACAGAATTTCCTACCCTTTTTGAACAGTTATTACTACCAAAACTGCAGCCGTGCCGATTCGTTTCAACATTTATATATAAAAAACGCGAGAAAAAAGGTATAAAGTATTGATAATAAGGGGGAACGGATAGGTTTTGCCCACATTTTTGTCCACATTTATAAGGATTGTTCCAATTGGGTGGCAAAACGGCAGAATGGCAAAACACCTCCCAATGTGTATAAAAACCTTTTATTTTCTTAACGGATTTAACAATAGTGCACGTCATAGAGGTGCACCGAGTATTCAAAAAAAAATGCCGAACTTTGCAATCGAAATCTAAACAACTCAAGTTTCGCAAGTGGTTTAAGTACGGGCTGAAGGCCCAAAAGCTCTTAGCCCAGGGCAGCGCCCTGGGTATATTGGCAGTCAACAAGGCGCCCTGTAAGGGCAAAAGCATTGTAATTTGCCTGGAGTTTTAAAGCTTTTGCCCTTACAGGGCGATAGGCTTTCACCCGTAATAACCCAGGGCGCTGCCCTGGGCTAAGAGCTTCTGCCCCTTCAGGGCGTGTGGGGCAAAACTTGCGAAAGTCCAGTAAACAACAAACATATGGCCAAAGATGCAGAAATAGAACAGGTGCTTTCACTGTCCGAAGAGAAATGGCAGAGGAAGAAGCAGAGATTACCTCACTCTCAGAAGAGAGAAGCAGAGAAACCTCAGAAGAGAAGAAGCAGAAAGCCCACACTGTTAAAGGATTACAGACGATTCTGCCAGAGCGAATCTGACGTTCATGGGAGCGAAACAGAGATTCGTGGGAGCGAATGTAAAAAACATGGGAGCGAATGTGGCAATCGTCACATTCGCTCCCACGATCCCCTGTCTCGCTCAGAGAAATCTCCTTTAATCAACTTCAGTCATTAACCACGCAATGAATTACGGAATCAACAACGAAGAATCACCATAGCTCAGGAAACGGAAGTCGTGAGCCAGGGCGTAGTCGTACACTTTCTTCCAGTCGCCATGGAGGAAGGCACTGACGAGGAGGAGAAGAGTGCTCTGAGGCTGATGGAAATTGGTGATAAGCATCTTCACTATCTTATACTGATAGCCGGGGGCAATGATGATCTGCGTGCTGGTGTGCAAAGCCTCCAGACCATTGCGGTCGAGATAGTCGATGATGGCCTGTATCGCCTGAGAAGGCTGAATGGCATTCACCAAACCGCCATCTGCCGACAACTCGTAAGGATCCCACTGGTTGACGTGCAGATCGTCTTCTGTCGCCTCAGGATGAGAGAGCAGATGAACACCCATATAGTACAGGCTCTCGATGGTTCGCACACTCGTAGTACCCACAGCAATCACCTCGCAATGGTGCTGCAGGAGCTTCTCCAACGTATGACGGTGCACCACGATATACTCGGTGTGCATGCGGTGACCCTCTATCTCAAGACTCTTCACCGGCTTGAAGGTACCAGCTCCCACATGGAGGGTAACCTCCTCGCGCTCAATGCCATGGCGGTCGATATCCTGCAACACAGCATCGGTGAAATGAAGTCCGGCAGTAGGAGCAGCCACACTGCCCTTTATCTTCGAGTAAACCGTCTGATAGGTAGTCTTGTCGCTCTCCTCGGTGGCACGGTTGAGATAAGGCGGAATAGGCAACTCGCCCACGGTCTCGAGAATCTCGGCAAAGGAGACCTGCGTGTTGTCCCAGTCGAAGTCGACCCAATAGTTGGTTCCACCACCCTTCGCCACCATAGAGGCAGCCTCCAAGCCTAAGGCGTCGCCACGGCGCATGGTGGCAGAGAGTGTAAGCTGATGCCCCTTGATCTCGAAATCGCGCTTCAGACTGCCCTCCTTCCACTTCTTCAGGTTGCCTATCATGCAGAGCCATGAGCAATGTCCTGCCGTCTGGAACATGAGCTCATAGTCGGTAGGATCGGCAGGCTCCATGAGGAAGACCTCTATCAGGGCACCCGTCTCCTTGCGGAAATGCAGACGCGCCTGAATCACCTTGGTATTGTTGTAAACCATCAGTCCGCCCTTGGGCAGGTATTCAGGCAAACGGTAGAACACATCCTCGCCTACCTCACCATGACGGTAGAGAAGGAGTTTGGAATGGTCGCGCTGCGCCAAGGGGAACTTGGCAATGCGCTCATCAGGAAGGGGGTAATTGTAATCGCTAATTTTTATATGTTTTGTATCCATTATGGTTGAATTTTAATGTTACACTCCTCCAGCCATGACTATCGCCCGCAAGAAGGCATAGACCAGGGTGAAAGCCAGGATGCAGAGTATCTTGTCGATATCGTCGTGGTCGTAACCCGTGGGGGTGTACTGGTCGGAGATATATGTGATGTGGGGTGACACCTTGTAATACAGTTTCAGATAACCTATGTAGCCCACGACACCGATGACAGCACCCACGAGGAGTCCGCAGAGAATGTCGGAGGGATAGTGCATGCCGAGATACAGGCGTGTCCAGCAGTTGAGCAGCGACCACGAGAAGAGGGCGATGGCGAGGCGCTTGCCCCGCATGAGGAGCGAGAAGAACATCGCTATCGACATGGTGTTGGCAGCATGAGCCGAGAAGAAGCTGTAGCCACTGCCACGAAGGTTGCCCACCACCTGAATGGTGTATTTCAGGATGGGGTCGTTGTTGGGGCGCCATCGTTCCACCAAGGGTTTTACCACGCCATCGGTGATACCCTCGGAAACAGCCACACAGACGAGAGCTCCCATTACCGCCAGACCAATCTGCGCCATCGTCTCATTGTTGCGCACAATGATGTAGAAGAGGGTGAGATAAAGCGGTATCCAGGTGATCCCCGACGTAAGGACGAGCGCTAACTGGTCGATGAACAGATTGTCGCTTCCATTGAAGAAGTGGAGCACCTCGAGATCGGTGAGAAGACATGAGCCAAACATCATATTTCCTCCAGCTGTTTGGTTTCTATCCATCCATCTCTTCCATCTGCCAGGTGGATGCCACGCCAGCCATCCATAGAGCGGTCGGTGATGTCGACACGCGTTCCCTCATGAATGACGAACTGGTCGGCGCTCTGTCGGGAAGGAGTCTTCTTGACATTGACCGTAGGAGCCACGATGATGGCGCCCGTGCGGTTGACGAGTATCTGTTTCTGCTGATAGGCAAAGAGCGAACTCAAGAGGAAGACGACAAAGAAGAGGATGCCGCCGAAGAAGCCAGCCTTGCGCAACAGCAACTGGGGCGCGAAGAGATAGACCAGCACCAATACCAAGGCAAGGATGATGGACAGGATGCCCGTCTTGGCCCAGTTGTCGACACTGGTGAAGTTGACCAGCGCCTTGTACCAGGTGACGAAGAACATCTCGCTGACAGGAGTGATCTTGTCGATGGTCTTGCTGCGAGCAAACTGCAGGTTGAAGTTGATGTCCTCGTCGCCGGGCGACAGCAGATGGGCACGTTCGTAAGCCAGGACAGCCTTGGTGATGTTGTCGGTGCGATAATAGGCATTGCCGAGGTTGTAGTAGACCTCGGGCGAAACACCGTTCTTGAGCAGGTCCTCATAGTCCTTGATGGCCTGCTGATAGTTGCCCTTGGTGTACTCGGTGTCGGCGTTCTGCTTGGTGACAGCAGAGGCAGAGAGGCTGAAGCCCATGAAGATGAGCAGCAGCACCACACCGAAGGTATAGTCGCCCTGACGGGCAGAAGTCTTCTTGCCCTGCTTGCGGGCAGCCTTGATGGCATTCTCTATTTCCATAATAGCAGTCATGGCTGAATCGAAAGTCTTGTTCATATTGCCGGCAGGGTCGCCAGGAGCATAGCGTTCAAACTCACACTCGTCAAGAGCCTGGGTAAACTTCTCTATGGTGTCGGCATCAACGGAGTGAGCCAACAGCTTATCCTGAATATTCTCGCGCGAGAGCTGTTCGACAGGCATATTGAGCTTGTAGCTGACGTAGCCCCACAAGGCTCTGAGCACCTCGTCGTAGAACTCGCCCTGCTTGCGGGCCATCATCAGGGTGCGTGCCTTCTTGAGTCGCTTGGTGGCTATCTTGTTGGCCTTGTTGGAACGCATCTTCACGATGTCGGCATTCTCGATGGCACGGCGGCGGAAGGCGATGAGCAGACCGATGAAGGCGATGAGAGGCACCATCAGACTCGTCCAATAACCAAAGCTGCCATAGAACATATCGTCGATGTCGCAAAGCTTGCTCTTGCCCAACTTCAGGGCATGAATGTCCTTGTCGGCATTGCTGTAGTTGGCCGACGACGAACCGTCTGAGCCGTCGCCCTGCTCCACGGTGAGGGTGAAGGGCTGGGTCTTGATGGTGCGGTAGGCATTGGTCTTGGTGTCGTAGTAGGTGAACTCTACCGATGGAATGGTGTACTTGCCCGGGTTGCGCGGAACAGCGAGGAAGTCGTAAACCATGTTGCCCTCCACACCGTTCTGGGTGAGCTTGGTCTTGTCGGTGATCTTGGCGTCATACTGGTCGAAGTCTTTCGGCAGGTTGAGCACAGGCTGCTTGAGGAGTTTCAGGTTTCCGATGCCTCCCACTACCACACGGATGTTGATGGGATCGCCAGCCTTCACGTCGTTCTTGTCGAGCGTGGCAGAGATATTGAAGCGGCCTACTCCACCCGAGAAGTTGGCAGGACGTGCAGGCAGCGGGTCCACCTGAATGGTAATGCCAGGCGCCTTGATAGACTTATGCACCTCCACATAACCCGAGCCGCCATTGAAGAAAGCCTCGATGGGGTCGACATTGCGGTTCTGCTGAACCACGATACCCTTGAAGGTGATGGAAGGAATCTCGAGCTTGCCCGTCATCTGAGGATACATGACGTACTGACTCCAGGTGACACAACGGTAAGGACGGCCGTTGATGACCTCGTTGTGAAGCACTTTCTGCTGTGGCTGTGGCACCTCCTGAGAGTGGAAGCCCTTCAGATCGGGCATCTTGCCGTCGAGCTGGGTAAGGTCGACCTGTGTATAGACCTTATAGGTAAGGAGCACAGGCTCCTGTTCGTGCACACGCTTCTTGTTGGCAGTGACCTTGATGAAGAGGTCTTTGCCCGAGATGGCAGAACCCGCCTGACGCATGCGAGGCTCATCGGCATCATCGTTGTGCATCCTGGGTGCTCCGCCCGTGTTGTGAGCATGACCCGAGACGGTGATCTTGACAGGATGGGCTGCGAGCTTCTTGCCATAAACCAGTGCATGCGAGGTACCGATGGTGTAAGTTCCAGCCTTGCCTGCATAGAGCGTGTAGGTGATGGTGAAAGAGGAAGAAGAGCTGGTGTGGCCGTTGACCACCTGATAGCTCGACTGCGAAGAGGTGTAGGGTCCGGCTATCACCTCCAGTCCATCGGGCACATTGCCCATACGGAACTCCTCCACTTCACGGGCGTTGACCGTATAGGCTACTCTGAAGTTCTCGCCAGCAGCAACATGTGTTGGTGCAGATACCGCTACATGCTGCGCCTTGGCTTCCTCTGCCAGGCCCAGCATCACGAGTATCATCAATGTGTACCATTCTATTTGCTTCATAATGAAATGATGTTTGCTTATGTTTTACCAGTTCTTGTCGTACTGCCTGCGTCGTGGCTGACTCATCGCCTTCTGCATCTTCTGCTTGGTGGCCTTCTCCTGCTGCACGGCTGCATTAAGCAACTGCTCGGCATTGTCACGGCTCATCTTGTCCTGCTCGGGCTTCTGCGACTGGTTGTTCTTATCTTTGTTTTTATTATTGTTCTGCTTGTCTTGATCCTTGTTCTGATCCTTGTTCTTGTTCTGATCCTTATTCTGATCTTTGTTCTGCTTGTTCTTGTCCTTGTTGTTTTTGTCGTTGCCGCTCTTGTTCTTGTTCTGATTCTGCTGGTTCTTCTGATTCTTCAGCTGATGCTTGCAGAGCGCCAGGTTGTAGCGGGTCTCATTGTCCTGAGGATTGTTGCGGAGCGCCATCTTGTAGCATTCTATCGCCTTGGCAAACTCCTGATGGTTCTGCATGATGACGCCCATGTTGTGGAAACTCTTGGCACGGCGTATCTTGTTGGTGGTCTGCAAGTCGGCAGACTTGGCAAACTGCTGCATGGCGAGCGAGTCTTTCTGCTGCATCATGAGCGCACAACCCAAGTTGTAGACCGCCTGTGGATTGTTGGCATTGCGGGCGATCGCCTTGCGATACAGCACCTCGGCAGCCGTCCATTTGCGTGCCTTGTACTGGCGGTTGCCCTGACGGATGAAGGTGCGGTCGTTCTGTGCCAGGGCTGCAGTTGTACTGATGAGGAGCAGCCCCAACAGCAAGCACAGCCTGCGCAATCGCAGGGATGGTATGATATGATGAATTAGATACATTTCGATTAATAAATAATTTATAATGTTTAATGTGTAAAGAACTTCACGTTGCGGAGAAGCGGGTTCTTCACCTCAAGCATACAGATGTCGAGGATGAGCAGGAGGATGACCAGGATGCCTACAGCCTGGAACTGCTCGTCGTACTCGCTATAGATGACGGTGTCGGTCTCGCCCTTCTGCAACTTGGAGAGGTCGTCGTTGAGTGCCTGTTCCGCATCGCTGGTGTTGTCGACGTGAATATACTGTCCGCTGCCAGCCTGAGCCAGCTGTCGGCACATCTGTTCGTTGAGGGCAGTCATCACGGTGTTGCCCGCACGGTCTTTGAGATAAGAGCCGTCGCCCATAGGAATGGGGGCTCCCTTGGTGCTTCCTATTCCCAGGATGAAGACATTGATGCCTTTCTGCTTGGCTGCCTTGACAGCATCCTCGGCTCCCGGCTCATGGTTCTCGCCATCGGTGATGACGATAATGGCGCGTCCCACATGGTCTTGCTGGGTGAAGCTCTTGGTGGCCAGGTCGATGGCTGCAGCAAAGTTGGTGCCCTGGGTCTGGATGAGTGACGGCGTGGTGTTCTGCAGGAACATCTTGGCAGACACGTAGTCGCTGGTGATAGGCAACTGCACGAAGGCGTCGCCGGCAAAGACGATGAGACCTATCTTGTCGTTGGTGAACTTGTCGACCAGGTTCTCCACCAGCATCTTGCTCTTGTCGAGTCGCGAAGGCGCCACATCCTCTGCCAACATCGAGTTGGAGATGTCGAGACAGATGATGGTCTCTATGCCCTGGCGCTTGTCATGAGAAATCTTGCTGCCCATCTGTGGACGCGCCACCATGAGGATGAGCAGGGCCAGAGCTGCAAGCAGCAAGCCGAACTTCACCGTGGGGCGATAAGATGACACATTGGGCATGAGGGCTTTCAACAGCTCCGGGTCGCCAAACTTTCGGAGCTTGGCCCTTCTCCTTCGCCATCCTATGAACCTCACCAGTACGAGTACCGGCAAAATCCACAGCAGCCACAAATATATTGGATCTTCAAATCTTAGCATATTCTTTACGATTGAATTCTTTATTGAACGTAAGCTCTTCTCCGCCTCCCACTATGGTATTCTTCTGAGCCAGGTAATGCGAAGCAGTATCTCCACGAGCAGTACCAACAGGGCTGCCAGGGCAAAAGGCTGATAAGCCTCGTAGCGCTTGGCGAAATGGGTGACGTTCATCTTCGTCTTCTCCAACTTGTCGATGTCGTGGTAGATGCGCTTCAGCTCGGCGTTGTTGGTGGCGCGATAGAAGTTGCCATCGGTGGTACGGGCAATGTCCTTGAGCGTCTCGGTGTCGATCTCCACAGGCATGTTGACGTACTGAACGCCAGCTGCCGTGGGCATAGGGTAAGGAGCCACCTTGTTGGTTCCCACGCCGATGGTGTAGACTCTGATGCCGAAGCTCTTGGCTATCTCGGCTGCCGTCATAGGCGAAATGTCACCGGTGTTGTTGCTGCCGTCGGTGAGGAGAATGACCACCTTGCTCTTGGCCTTGGAGTCCTTCAGTCGGCTGACAGCATTGGCGAGTCCCATACCTACCGCCGTTCCGTCATCGATGAGTCCACGGGCAGTAATGTCGGTACGGGTGTCCTGCAACAGTCGCAACAGACTGGCGTGATCGGTGGTCATAGGACACTGGGTGAAGGCCTCACCGGCAAAGATGGTAAGACCGATATTGTCGTTGGGACGGCCCGAGATAAACTCGTGAGCCACATCCTTGGCAGCCTCCATACGATTGGGTTTCAAGTCTTCTGCCAACATAGAGGTAGAGACGTCCATCGCCATCATGATGTCGATGCCCTCCACCGTCTTGTTGTCCCATGAGTTGTGGGTCTGCGGACGAGCCATCGCACAGACGATGAGCACGAAGCACAGACATCTGAGCATCATGGGCAGATGGACAAGGCGCTGGCGCAGGCTCTTGGGAGCATAGGCAAACTGCCGGGTGTCGCTCAGCCTCATGGTGGGCTCGTTCTTCTTCCTGTAAAGAAAATACCATAATATATAAGGTATCAGCAACAGGAGCAACAGAAAATATGCTTTACTTGCAAATTCCATGTTTTTATAATATTATTCTTTTTTATTCTATACTCCTACATCAGCAGCATGCAGGCACCATAGATCACATAGGCGGTGATGGCTGCCATGACGATGGCTCCACCCCAGAGCAAAGCCTTGATGAGCTTGCGCTGACTGCGCGTCTTGCGATCCTGATCGGTAAGCTCGGGAGCCACCTTCTCCTCGACGGTCTGCTCGTTGGTCTTCGTCTGGTCGATGAAGTTGATGGCGTTGACCAGATTGGCGTCATTCTCGCCAAGGAAGGTCTCGTACTTGGCAAACTTCACGAGGTCGGCAGTACGGAAGAGCTGTTTCAACTCGTCTATCATCTTCTGGTCGCCAGCCGACTGCAGATGCTCTATGATCTCGCCGCTGGTCATCTCCATGGCACGGAAGCCAAAGCGCCGCTCTATGTACTCGCGCAGCGTGGTGGTGAGGCGGGTGTAGTATTCCTTCTGGGTCTCCTGCGACTCGGTGTGCTGCTGCTTGATGACATTGATCTCGCTGAGCGCCTTCTCGTGGGCTGGCACGCGCTTCACGATGCGCATACGAATCACGATAGGCTTGTTCTGACGGAGGCGCTGCCATAACCACAGCATGACACCGAAGAGTATGAGTACCAGAATGCTGAGCCAGAACAGAGGACTCCACTCACTCCATAGGAAGGGATTGTCCTGAACATCCTTGGGAGGATAGAACTGGTTGGGGTGAACCGTATCCACAGGCACCGTGAGCACCTTGAGCGCCAACTGGTTGCCCTGACAGGTCTTGCCGTTGACCTTGACCTGAAGGGCAGGTACAGCATAAACCCTCTCGTCGAAAGAGGTGAGCGTATAGTCGCGGCTTATCTGTAGCCTGCCGCCGCCGAGCTCGGCGGTGTCTGCATCGCTCTGCTCCACCACCTCGATGCCCGGAGTGAGCATCTGTGAGGGCTTGAACGAAGGCAGCACCACCTTGGCACCCTTGGCAGCAGTGACTTTGAGATGAAGCTTCGTCTGCTCGCCTATCAGGATCTGCAGAGAGTCGAGCTTCTGCACCACCTCCTGAGCTGCCGACCTGACTGGCAACAGCATCAGGAAGGCAAGCATCATGATGATAATATTCTTCTGTTTCGTCATTTTCATTTTTCCCTATTTTTCTTCTTCACTGCTTTCAGCCTCGCTGCATGAACAGGTTGAGGAGAGCCCGTGAGAAGTCTTCGTTGGTGGCGACAGCCGTCCAGTCGACCTTGCTCTTGGCAAAGGTTTCGCGCAACAGCTGCTCGCGCATCATCCAGTGGCGTGTATGCGCCTGACGCAGTTTCTTGGAACTGGTGTCAATATACATCTCGTGTCCTGTCTCAGCATCGCACACCTTGAGGAGTCCGATGTCGGGCAGCGCCTTGGCACGTGGATCGTACACCTGAATGGCAGCCACGTCGTGCTTCTGGTTGGCAATCTGAAGGGGATGCTGGAAACCCTTGTCATCGAAGAAGTCGCTGATGACGAAGGCTGTGCAACGGCGCTTCATCACCCGTGTGAAGTACTCCAAAGCCACACCGATGTCGGTGCGCTGGCTCTGAGGATGAAAATCGAGCATCTCGCGGATGATGTAGAGAATGTGCTTGCGTCCCTTCTTGGGCGGGATGTATTTCTCTATTCGGTCGGAGAAGAAGATGACACCTATCTTATCGTTGTTCTGAATGGCGCTGAAGGCCAAGGTGGCTGCAATCTCGGTAGCCATGTCGCGCTTCATCTGACGGGTGGTGCCGAAGTCGAGCGAGCCACTCACGTCGACCAACAGCATCACGGTAAGCTCGCGCTCCTCCTCGAACACCTTGACAAAGGGACGATGGAAACGGGCGGTCACATTCCAGTCGATGTCTCTCACGTCGTCGCCATACTGGTACTCCCTCACCTCGGCGAAGGCCATACCCCTGCCCTTGAAGGCCGAATGATACTGGCCTGCAAAGACATTTTGGCTAAGACCGCGAGTCTTGATCTCGATCTTGCGTACTTTCTTTAAGATATCTTGTGTGTCCATTTATTACTTACTGAACTTTCGCATATCAGGAAGTTAAAGGAGTTAAGGGAGTTAAGGAGTTAAGACGTATGTCTTGCTGCTTAAAAAACTACGCCAAAAAGACTGTTGTCTTAACTCCTCAGCGACCGGAGGGAGCGATAACTCCTTTAACTCCTTTAACTTCTGAGCTTGCGAAACTTGAATTACTTATTCCTCAAAATCAAGGTACTTCCACCTTATTAATAATGCGGCTCACGATTTCCTCGCTGGTCACATTGGAAGCCTCTGCCTCGTAGGAAAGTCCCACACGATGGCGGAGCACGTCGTGAGCCACGGCACGTACATCCTCAGGAATCACATAGCCGCGGTGCTTGATGAAAGCATAAGCCCTGGCTGCCTTGGCAAGAGAGATGCTGGCACGGGGACTGCCGCCAAAGGTGATCATGTCCTTGATGTCGGACAGACCGTAACGCTCGGGATAACGGGTGGCAAAGACGATGTCGGCAATGTACTGCTCTATCTTCTCGTCGATGTAAACCTCGCCCACTATCTGGCGTGCCTTCAGTATCTCGTCGGCTGTGGTGACGGGATGTACCTCGGGCAGACCTCCGGCGATGTTCTCACGGATGATGAGCTTCTCCTCCTCGAGTGTAGGATAGTCGATGATGACCTTGAGCAGAAAACGGTCTACCTGTGCCTCAGGCAACTGATAGGTTCCCTCCTGCTCTATCGGGTTCTGCGTAGCCATGACAAGGAACGGACTGGGCAGGCGGAAGGTCTCGTCGCCGATGGTGACCTGATGCTCCTGCATCGCCTCAAGCAGCGCACTCTGCACCTTGGCAGGAGCACGGTTGATCTCATCTGCCAATACGAAGTTGGCAAACACAGGACCCTTCTTCACATGGAAGGTCTCGTCCTTCTGCGAATAGATCTGTGTACCCACCACGTCGGCAGGCAACAGGTCGGGAGTAAACTGAATGCGGCTGAAGTCAGCGCTGATAAGCTGAGAGAGGGTCTTGATGGCCAAGGTCTTTGCCAGACCAGGTACGCCTTCGAGCAGGATGTGTCCATCGCTCAGAAGACCTATTAGGAGACAGTCTACAAGATGTTTCTGTCCTACAATCACTTTGTTCATGCCCATCACCAGGTTGGTGACAAACTGGCTTTGTTGTTCTATCCGGATGTTGAGCTCGCGGATGTCAATAGATTCTGCCATAATACTATTCTGTTTTTGTTGTATATTCCGTTAGTCGGTTTACCTGTTTCCTTGCGCCAGCAGGTACTGCAGAAAGCCCTTGCCGCGCAAAATCGAACGCAAAAGTAAACATTTAGGGAGAAAAAAACGAATATCACACTCTAAATAATATTAAAAATGGCACTTATTTCCTTTATTTAAGAAACTTTCAATATAAAAAAGCACAAAGGCTTTTGAATTAAAAAAGATTTTATCTATCTTTGCAGTAATAACCGAGAACAATCCAACGTTATTAACGACAAAAAACATGTAGATTATGAGTAAGTATTTTGCAGAATCTGAATTGATTATCAATGAGGACGGAAGTTGTTTCCACCTCCATCTGCGTCCTGAACAACTCGCCGACAAGGTGATTCTCGTTGGCGACCCTGGCCGTGTAAGCCTCGTGGCATCCCACTTCGAAGAGAAAGAGTGCGAGGTGGAAAGCCGTGAATTCCATGCCATTACCGGCACCTATAAGGGCAAACGCATCACCGTACAGAGCACAGGAATAGGATGCGACAATATAGACATCGTGGTGAACGAGCTCGACGCTCTGAAAAACATCGACTTCAAGACACGTACCGAGAAACCCGAACACACCACACTCACCCTCGTGCGCATAGGTACCTGTGGAGGCTTGCAGCTCAACTGCCCTGCCGGAACCTTCGTTGCCTCACAGAAAAGTATCGGCTTCGACGGACTCATCAACTTCTATGCACGCCGCAATGAAATCTGCGACCTTGACACAGAGAAGGAATTCAAACGACAGGTGAAATGGAACGACCAAATAGGCAATCCCTACTGCGTGGACAACAATCCGGAACTCCTCGACCGCATTGCCGCCGATGACATGGTGCGAGGAATCACCATCGCCTGTGGAGGATTCTATGGTCCACAGGGCAGAGAACTGCGTGCACCTTTGGCCGACCCTGAGCTGAATGCAAAGATTGAGGCGTTCGAATACAACGGTCTGCGTGTCAACAACTTCGAGATGGAGAGTTCGGCTCTTGCCGGACTGTCGCTGCTCCTCGGACACAAGGCGCTCACCTGCTGCATGGTCATCGCCAACCGACGTGCCCTCAGTGCCAATACTGGATACAAGAGTACCATCGACAACCTCATCAAAGTAGTGCTCGATAGAATTTAAATCTCATTGCAGCAATACGCCCTGAAAGGGCAGAAGCTCCTAGCCCAGGGTAACACCCTGGGTTAAAAAGCAAACACCCCTATCGCCCTGTAAGGGCAAAAGCTTTAAAATAAACAATAAAAAATGAATCAAGAAGAATGTATCTGTGCCCTGGCAACCCCAGCCGGCGGTGCCATCGGAATCATCCGACTCAGCGGTAACAACGCCATTACCATCACCGACCAGGTTTTCACATCAGCCAGCGGCAAACCTCTGACCGGGGCGAAAGCCAACACCCTACATTATGGCGAAATCAAAGATAAGGACGGAAAAACCATCGACGACGTGCTCGTTAGCGTATTCAGGGCACCACACAGTTACACGGGAGAAGACTCCACGGAGATTTCCTGTCACGGCAGCAGATACATTCTTCAACAGGTTTTACTACGGCTCACAGAAGTGGGCTGTCGACAGGCTGAACCAGGCGAATACACCCGTCGTGCCTATATGAACGGCAAGATGGACCTGTCGCAAGCTGAAGCCGTGGCCGACCTAATAGCCTCAACCAACAAGGCCACCCACCACATGGCAATGAGCCAGTTGAAGGGACATTTCAGCAACGAACTGACACGACTACGCGAAAAACTGTTGAAGATGACTTCGCTGCTTGAACTGGAACTCGACTTCAGCGACCACGAGGAACTGGAGTTTGCCGACCGCAGCGACCTGCGAGCTCTTGCCGAAGAGATAGAGCGCCGCATCAATACCCTTGCCCACTCTTTCGAGACGGGAAACGCCATCAAGCAGGGCGTCCCTGTAGCCATCGTGGGCAAGACCAATGTGGGCAAGAGCACCTTACTCAACCGACTGCTCCACGAGGAAAAAGCCATCGTGAGCGACATCCACGGCACCACGCGTGACGTGATAGAAGACACCACCCTCATCGACGGCATCACCTTCCGCTTCATCGACACTGCAGGAATCCGCAAGACCAACGATGTAGTGGAGAACATCGGCATCGAGCGCACCTTCCAGAAAATGGAAGAGGCCCGCATCATCATCTGGCTCCTCGATGAACTGCCTGCAGAATCAGAAATTGATGAGATGGAGAAAAAGAACCAAGGCAAAAAACTGCTGATGGTATTCAACAAGATCGATGCTCTCTCGTTCGACCCAACCTCACTTCCTTTCCATTATTCTGCCCAGTCGGCAGATAAGAACAGCCTTGCCTCTTCACCCTCGTCTTCGCCAGCAAGCATCAGCATCCTGAGCATCAGCGCCCGCACAGGAGAGAACATCCCCCTCTTGGAGAAAGCTTTGGTAGAAGCAGCCGACATTCCTGAAATATCAGAAAACGATGTCATCGTGACCAGCGCCCGCCACTACGAAGCCCTCATCCGTGCCAACGAATCTCTCTCCCGTGTATTGGAATCGATGGATATGGGCATGAGTGGCGACATCATTGCAGAAGACCTGAAAATCGTATTGGAGGAACTTGGCGAAATCACTGGTGGCCAGATCAGTAGTCAGGAAACACTAAACAATATCTTCAAGCACTTCTGCATCGGAAAGTAACCCCCTGGACAGCTCTAAAACGAACATTTTTATAACTGCTTGCAAGCCACCTACTTAGGTGGCTTTTTTCGTCTTAACACATTCCATTTGTAATTTGCTGAAACCAATATTTTGGTGTATTTTTGGCTCAAATTTCATTCGTGGCCCTCAATTCTGTGATCAAATGGAAAGCCAAAATTCTATTTTTGGACACTAATTGCAAAATCTGCAAACCTTTCCAGTGACCGACATTTCTCATGTTGGACACCATCATGAAAATTGCTGCAAAAACGTGAAAATTGCTGCAAAAGAATTA
>ERZ1026846.647-NODE-647-length-25824-cov-12.127440_pt1 | contig 25824 bp, 20 predicted proteins | sample MGYA00380153_ERZ1026846 | MGnify/ENA primary metagenome ERZ1026846 (study PRJEB33269, sample SAMEA4719789) | human gut metagenome | biome: human-associated habitat; feature: organic feature; material: feces | place: Cameroon | collected 2013-10 ...
GATTTTTTTGAAAAAGTTTGTTTTATTCCCTTATTACTTACGTTATTCCCTTTTTTTATACTATAATTTAAGGGAAAGGGGTAGGGGAATGCGACAGTTTAATTATTCATTGATCAAAGACCAAAAGTGGGATTCTGAGCTTCTTGGATTAATTGCGGCTATATATCGTGAAGCCGGAAAGCAGGAAATGTATCTGAAACAACGCCCTCAAGAGCTGGAAAAACTGGTAGAAATAGCGAAAATTCAAAGTACAGAAGCGTCAAATGCCATAGAAGGAATAGTAACCACCAGTACCCGCATCAGACAGCTTGTCGAAGAAAAAACTACTCCTAAAAATCGTGATGAACAGGAAATAGCCGGATACAGAGATGTTTTGGGAATTATCCATGAAAGCTTTGATGCAATCCCCATTACCAGAAATTACATTCTGCAACTGCACAAAATCCTGTACAGCCATATGAATAACCCTATAGCAGGAAGAACAAAAACGGTACAAAATTATATTAGTGAAACATATCCTGACGGACATACAGAAACACTATTTATACCTCTTTCTCCTTATGAAACACCGGAGGCTCTGGATCGTATCTGCGAAGAGTATAATCGCGTCATCGGAAATATGGAACTGGAGCCGTTAATTGCTATACCGATTTTTATTCATGACTTCCTGTGCATTCATCCTTTTAATGACGGTAATGGCAGAATGAGCAGACTTCTGACAACGCTTCTTCTTTACAGGAGCGGATTTTACGTTGGCAAGTATATTTCATTAGAGGCCAAAATAGCCAAGAATAAAGATCTCTATTATGATGCACTTGCTGCATCGCAGAATGGCTGGCATGAAGAACAAGACGATCCTATTCCGTTTGTGAAATACCTTCTTGGTACTATTCTTTCAGCTTATAGAGATTTTGCTGACAGATTTGCCATTGTTGAAACAAAACATTCAGCCATAGAAAAGGTAAGAATGGCAACTCAGAATAAAATTGGCCGATTTACAAAACAGGATATCAGAGAACAATGTCCTTCATTAAGTATAAGCTCAGTTGAAAGTGCTCTTAGAAATATGGTTGCATCGGGTGAATTAAAGCGCGAGGGTACCGGAAAAAATACATGTTATTTCCGGCTGAAATAGTCGTAGCTGTTTCTGAGACTGAGAAATATGCGTAAGTTTTATGCCGTTTTTCCAACTTGGAACGCAGTGCGTTCCGAATTGATCTTTTTTGTAGCAGTTTACGTTGATGGGGTAATTTGGCACACGCATGTGCCAAAACTGAATCTGCAATATCTGATGGACGTTAAAACAGCAGATATGTTCACTATGACACCATATTAACTCGTAGTTGAGATGTTTGTGTACACTTTTTTATGTGCAAAAAATAAATATTTGATATGGAATCTATTTCCTCCTTGCATGTGGAGACTGTGGTGCTGATGTCGAAAAAAGATAAATCTGAGTTTTTAAACTATAGAGTAGGTGAACACTGTTATGCACGGAAAATCAATAGAACTTTTTCTTGTCAACGGATCAGCTGACAGCATCGTTACAGCCGAATTATCCAACTGGAACGGCAAGGCAATAAAAATTCCAAGAATAGAAGTTTCCGACTGCAAAAGAGACGATATTCAGGAACCTTGAGTGTATTTTTTATTCTGTAAAGATGAGGAAAACGATGAAGACTCAGTTTATATAGGTGAAGCTGAGAACGTCAAAGAACGTCTTTTGCAGCATCTTAGAGATGCGGCTACAGAAAAAGAAAAATATTACTGGAATACAGCAGTCATTTTTACAGGTCGTGACCTTAACAAGGCCCTGATTAGATATCTTGAGAACAGGCTTGTTGAGATAGCAAAAAACAGTAGGCGCTACGAAGTTCTTACAAAAAACACATATAAGAATACTGTTTTAAAGGAATCTCAGATTGCTGCAATGGAAGAGTTTCTGGGCAATATAAGGTTCTTATTAACGCTATGGGTTACAAAGTATTAGATCCTTTACGCCATGAAAGTTCGCAACAGCATGACAGAAATGAAAATCTTCTTTATCTTAAGACCGGTACTGCTGATGCCGTTGGAGAAATAACTTCAGAAGGATTTGTCGTTCTAAAAGGATCGAAAATTAACGAGAAGACGTTTGGGAAATCCCTGTCAAAAGGCATGAAGTCTATTCGTGAAAAACATATAGCATCAGGACTTGTCAACGAAGAGCACATTACGACTGAGGATATATTATTTTCAAGTTCTTCTGCAGCTGCTGATTTCGTAACCGGATACAGTGTCAGCGGACCTGCAGTATGGAAAATATAAAAGGAAAATCATTAAGAGAGATAGAATCTGAATAGCAATGTGCTGAGTTTACTGATGATTTAATAATTTGAGCTGATATGTACGATCCTCAACTGAAAAACTTTATAAAAGAGGCCGATTTTGGATGTTTTAATGGAACATATGGGATTACAGGTACTACACATTCAGCCATTATTAAACAGAATAATCATAATTAGTTATTTCTTACTAATTACATCTTTTTGTTTCTGAGTTCACACTTATCATGTCAGTCAGTGCTTAATATTCTGATTTTTCCTAAAGATCATGCATAATAATGGGCTGTTTTTGATAAGTGTTTACCACTCCTTTTTGTATTAGTAAAATAGTACATAGAAACAGCCTCTTATTTAAGATCTGGTTAAGTCGTATTCAAAGTTGAATTCAACTTTCAAAAGAATAAATAAACGGAGATTATTGTGAAAAAGATTATTTTGACAGGTGACAGACCAACTGGCCGCCTACATGTAGGTCATTATGTAGGTTCATTAAAAGAGCGCGTTAGTCTGCAAAATTCAGGCGAGTACGATGAAGTTTATATCATGGTCGCAGATGCTCAGGCCTTAACTGACAATGCTGATAATCCTGAAAAAGTTCGCCAGAATGTAATGCAGGTAGCTTTAGATTATTTAAGCTGCGGTATTGACCCTACCAAGTCAAATATCTTTATTCAGTCAATGATCCCTGAGTTAGCTGAGCTTACTGTTTACTATATGAACTTAGTAACTGTATCTCGTGTTCAGCGTAACCCAACTGTAAAAGCAGAGATTAAACAAAAGAATTTTGAAACAAGTCTGCCATTAGGCTTTTTCTGCTATCCAGTAAGCCAGGCATCAGATATCACCGCCTTTAAGGCAACTACAGTTCCTGCAGGTGAAGATCAGATGCCTATGATTGAGCAGTGCTGTGAGATTGTAAGAAAATTCAATGAAGTTTACGGCGAGACTTTAGTTGAGCCAAAGATTGTTTTACCTTCAAACAAGTCATGCCTGAGATTACCTGGTATTGACGGTAAAGCCAAGATGAGTAAGTCAATTGGCAACTGTATTTATCTGTCAGATACAGAAGAGGACATTAAAAAGAAGGTTATGTCCATGTTTACAGATCCTACCCACCTGCGCAGAGAAGATCCTGGTCATGTTGAAGGTAACCCTGTATTTACCTATCTTGATGCATTCTGCAAGGATGAGTATTTCCCAGAGTTCCTGCCAGACTATAAGAACCTTGATGAATTAAAGGCTCACTATCAGCGTGGCGGTTTAGGTGATATGGTGGTTAAGAAGTTCCTGAACAATGTTATCCAGACTGAGCTTCGTCCTATCCGTGAAAGACGTAATGACTGGGAAAAGAGATTACCAGATGTCTTTGAGATCTTAAAGCAAGGCACAGCCAAGGCACGCGCAACTGCAGCTCAGACCTTAAGTGAAGTTAAGCACGCAATGCGTATCGACTACTTTACAGATGACAATCTGTTAAAGTAATCAGAGACTTTGCTTAATAATAAGGCTGGGCACTAAATCCCGGCCTTTTTAATTTTCTGAAGCCGTAAATTTAATCTGGTCTTTTTTTTCGATTGCTCTATAGACAGCAGTACAGATAACTGCTGAGAGTAATGAGCCGCTTGCTGTGGCAAGTCCCATTGGCAACAGAGTTGCAGGAAACATAACTGATGCTATGTAGGCACCTAGTACTCTTAGTGTTACTGTGGCAATCAGATTATGCATAAATGAAATTTCTGATTTTCCCAAAGCGCAGAAGAAACCGCTGAAACTGAAAGAAATGCCGGCAAAAAGACAATCCCAGATGTATCCCTGAAGATATTTTCCTCCGGAGATGACAACATCTCTGTCTTTTGTGAAAAGTTCCAGCGCGTTTTCTGACATAAACTGAAAGACAATGCCTACAGTAAGGCCAAATGCTGCTGTTATAAAGATCGCGTAACGAAGAGTCAGTTTTGCTCTGTCAAAAAATCCTGCTCCTATATTCTGAGCTCCCATTGCCGATACTGTAGACAGCATTGAAGATGGGACCAGAAAGATAAAGCTTATGATCTTCTCAACAATACCAACGGCTGCCGCATCAGTAAGGCCTCGCATGTTGGCAATCACGGTTATGATCATAAATGCAGTCTGAATAAAGCCATCCTGAGCACAAATCGGAATACCTATGCGCAATAATCTTTTGGCGACATTGCCTTTTAGCTTTAAGTATGCTGCTGAAAAGGCTTCTTTAGAATTATTTTTTCTGATATAGAAAAATGCGCAAACTACGCTGATGCCCTGAGCTATGGTTGTACCAAGTGCGGCACCGGTTGCTCCTAATTTAAAATAACCTATGAAAAGATAATCAAGAAAGATATTGGCAACACAGGCTATGGCAATAAAGTACATTGGGGATTTTGAATCTCCAAGACCTCTTAGAACAGAACTTACAATGTTATAGGCTGTAATAAGGGGAATTCCTGCAAAACAGATAACAAGGTACTCTCTGGTATCCAGAACGGCTTCTTCAGGTGTTTTTACAAGATCTGCAATCGTGTCTGTAAAAAACAGTAGGAGACAGGTGAGAAGTAGAGACAGGATAAAAAATACGGTTACAGTGTTTCCAATGCTGTATCTTAGGTTTTCACTGTCTTTAGCACCGCATGCCTGTGCAATACAGACGGTGGCTCCCATTGAAAGACCAACAATCATGACAGTTATCATATGCATGATCTGAGATCCAATGGATACTGCTGTGATGCTGTCTACTCCATCGAACTGACCTACAATGAAAAGATCGGCAAGGCCATAGAGTGTCTGCAGAAAATAAGATAAAAAGTATGGAAGAGAAAACAGAATGATGTTTTTTAAAACACTTCCCTGTGTTAAGTCTTTATGCATGGCAAACTTTATGTGTACTTTACTCTGAGACCTTATTATTTCACTGTAACTGCATTTGTCAATTTCATAAACACAGTTTTAATTACCTTACGTTAAATCAGACGAACAGGCAGTCTCTGCCTTTATAAAATGAGGAGGATCGGACATAAAAAACTGTTTTACAGTTGTTAATTAAATTCTTTATATTACAATAAGTTAGTAATATTAACTTGTAGTAATATTTTTTGATTAAAGATCCTTTTAAAGTCTCTTCCAAGCCTTTGTCGTGGTATGTCTGCAATCACACCTGACATAAATGATCCTGTTAAAATTACCGATCCTTACTCTGACTTATGCAAATCTTTCAAATTGTCATACAATAGGCAAAAAATTTTTCTGAAGACTATGACCTACACACACAAAATTACACTCATGACAGAAGGCAATATCTTTAAGATCTTGCTTTTCTTTTCTATTCCTCTGATCTTAGGCAATTTCCTGCAACAGATGTATTCAACTGTTGATTCAATTATCGTAGGTAACTACGTAGGATCACAGGCATTAGCAGCAGTATCTTCAACTTCCATGATAGTGACAGTAATTATTTCAGGTTGTCAGGGTATAGCAGTTGGCGCAGGTGTTGTTATTGCTCAATGTTTAGGTGCTAAAAACAGACGTAATGTCTTCAGATCAGTGCATACCTCTTTAGCTTTTTCACTAGTTTTAGGTGTGGTTTTAACCGTGCTGTGTGCGCTGTTAACAAGGCCTATGGTAGAGTCAATGAATACTCCAAAAGATATTTTAGATGACTCTGTTACCTACTTATTTATCTACTCTTTTGGTCTTATTTTCACCATCTTCTACAACATGATTGCAGGCATTTTAAATGCCTCTGGTAATTCCAAAAGATCTTTACTCTATTTAGCTTATGCTTCAGTTATCAATGTAGTTTTAGATTTACTGTTTATTGTTGTCTTTGATATGGGAGTAGCAGGAGCTGCTATAGCCACTAACATCAGTCAGCTTTTAGCCTGTATCTTCTCATTACACTACGTCATGACTACAAAAAATGAATGCAGAGTCTATTTAAAAGCAATCCGTTTCCATAGGCAGATGTTAGTGAGAATTCTTCGTATGGGCATTCCTGCTGGAATGCAGAACACCGTGATCTGTTTTTCAAATGTGCTAATTCAGTCAAGCGTTAATGTCTTTGGCTACGAGACCATCGCAGGCTATGGTATCTATCTTAAGATAGACGGTTTTGATATTCTGCCTTTGTTGAGTATTTCTCTTGCAATGGCAACCTTTGTAGGACAAAACTATGGCGCTGGCTGTATTGAGCGCGTTAAAAAAGGTGTCATTTGTGGTCTTATCATAGGAGTTACCTATACAGCAGGTATCGGCATTATCATGCTTGTCTTCCACAATCCAATTCTAAGCTTGTTTACCTCAGATAGAGAAGCTATCCGCTATGCATATCTTGCAATGCTGTATTTCTGCCCATTCTATGGCATGTTAGGCTTTACTCAGGTCTTTGCAGGAGCAATAAGAGGTGCGGGTAAGAGTTTAGTTCCAATGGTGGTATTGCTGTTCTCATTCTGTATTTTCAGAATTTTATGGATCCTATTTGCGCTACCTGTACTCAATAATTTTGAAGGTGTGCTTTTAGTTTATCCTGTGTCGTGGGCTGTAAGTGTAGTCTTAATGACTCTGAGCTATATAAATCTTAGGAAAAAGGTGTTACGTACAGCATAGCAAAGAGAGTAACTCCTATTTTCAACATAACCTCATTTAACCACTCACCAAAATCTGTTACCACATGCATTTTGTAAATTGAAGTGTACAAAATGCATGAACAAAAACGGCGCAGTTCATATCCCTCTTTGTAAAAAAGGCTTTTTGTGGGACAATAACCTGATTTTTACAATCTTTGACTAGAAATTTAATGAAAAATTAAGTTCCTGCGTCTTAAAAAGCGCAACAACATAAAATGTCACTGAAAATAGATAGTCACTGAATTTTTTACTTAACTGGATATAACTCAAATGCTAGACACTTTAGATTCAGCCATTAATGCTGTTAATGGCGTTCTGTGGTCTTATGTCTTAATCGTTGTTTTGATTGGTTTAGGCATATATTTCACTATCAAAACCAAGTTCGTTCAGATCTTCTACGTTGGTGAAATGGTTCGTGTTTTAAGACACGGTATCGTTGGTCATAAAACCAAGGGTAAGGAGATCAGCTCTTTCCAGGCATTCTGTATCAGTACAGCTTCACGTGTAGGTGTAGGTAACATTGCAGGTATCGCAATTGCAGTAACCTTAGGTGGTCCAGGTGCAATCTTCTGGATGTGGGTCATCGCTTTAATCGGTTCAGCAACAGGCTTCGTTGAGAGTACCTTAGCTCAGATCTACAAGGTTCCATTCCGTGAGGGTGGTTACCACGGTGGTCCTGCTTACTACATCCGCAATGCTTTAAAACAGCCTGCTGTTGCAGCTTTATTTGCTGTTTTAATTACCATTACTTTTGCTCTAAGCTATAACTCAGTACAGTCAAATACCATTGCTATGGCATTAAATGACAGTATGGGCTTTGACACCATCATCACCGGTTTAGTTCTATGTATCTTAACCTCAATGGTGATCTTTGGTGGTGCTCACCGTATTGCAAAAGTAACTGAGTTCTTAGTTCCAATCATGGCAACTTTATACCTGATTGTAGCTTTTGTTATCTTCTTCAAGAACTTATCAGCAGTACCTGAGATGTTCTACTTAATCTTCCATGACGCTTTTGCTCCTCAGTCAGCTGTAGCTGGCGGTTTTGCTGCAGTGATCATGACTGGTATTAAGCGTGGTCTGTTCTCTAACGAAGCTGGTGAAGGTTCTGTTCCAAATGCAGCTGCTTGTGCTACCACATCTCATCCTGTAAAGCAGGGCTTAATCCAGGCTTTCGGTGTATTCGTTGATACCTTATTTATCTGCTCAGCTTCAGCAGTGATTGTTTTACTATCAGGTAAATATGAAATCGGCGGTGATGTAACTGGTATTGCTCTAGTTCAGGAATCTCTATCATCTCAGTTAGGTGAGTGGTGCAGATACTTCATGTCATTTACCATTACCTTATTTGCCTTCAGCTCAATCATTGGTAACTACTACTATGGTGAAGTTAACATCATGTACTTAACTAAGAACACCTATGTAATGACTGTCTTCAGAATCTTAGTTGTTGCAATGGTATTCTTCGGTTCATATGCTTCACTGTCAGTAGTATGGGATTTAGCTGACTTATGTATGGCTCTATTAGCATTAACCAACCTTTATGCTATTGTTCGCCTAGGTAAGTACGCATTCTATGCATTTGATAACTACATTTCTCAGAAGAAACAGGGCATCAAAGAGCCTATATTTACAGCTTCTTTAATGAAAGATCAAAGTGGTGTTGCTTCATGGGGTAATGAAGAAAAATACTTTGAAGATAAGAATGCTAGATAATCTTTAAAATTAACTGTAAGCTTTTTTGCTGTTAGGTTTATTAACAGCGCTTTCAAGAATTTAGATATAAAGATCCTCAGTGGAGAAAATTCATGCAATAACATGTTCCACTGAGGATTTTTTATACAAAATTCGCTTAATTATCAAAATTTTTGTGATAGCCTCGATTTAAATTTGCACTGCTAGTGTTAAAAATTTTTCCATATTGTAGAATGAGTTAGAACAATAGATTATCGGAGAAAACTATGGATTGTGGCACACAACTAGTTGCCTTATGCGTAGTACTAGTAGTTACAATAGAATTTTTTCAATATAGAAGAGTAAAGTTACTTTCAACCGAATTATTTGAAGGTTTCTTAGGCTTATCTATTTTCTGCATTGTATGCGACATTGGTTGTATATATGCCTCTTTTCATCCTCAATATTTTTCAATTCTGATAAATAGAATTATTCATCAATTCTTTTTTGCTTCTTTGTCTTTGGTGGCCTTTTATGTATTTATCTATATTGATTTACGCGGAAGAAAGGTCAAAAACTATTCAACACTAGAACTTCTATTAAGAGCCATTCCTCTGATAATTGCAATTTTAGGTATTCTGTTTGGTGATATTAACTACAGTGTTTCTGTAAAGGGTTCATACTCATACGGCACCTTAGTAAACATTGTTTATGTCATGTCGGCTACCTACTGCGTAATGGCAATTGCTGCTTTAGCTTATGCTGTAAAAAACAGACACTTAGTAATTAAATATGACTTTATTTTCTGCTTTGCTGCATGGCTGTTCATTGCTATTTATCAGTATTTGGTACCAACAGCATCATTAATAAGTTTAGCTATTGCTCTTATCGTGATGTTTGTATACATCTCCTTTGAGAACTCAAAAGAGAATGAGGATAAGGATATTCACTCTTTATTATCTCGCAATGCTTTTGAGATGGTAATCGATGAGCTCTTTGGTGAGAATAAGAACTTCTATGTGATCTGTTTTTCAATGCAGAACACCACTTCACTACGTTCAACCTACAGCTTATCAACCTGTTTAGATTGTATTGCTAAATCAGTAAAATCAATTCCTGATTTTAGTAACCGTAATATCTTTAGAATTTCAGAATTCAGCTTTGGTTTCATCCTCTTCTCAAAAGAAGAGTTAACCGATTGGAGTGCTCGATATAAAGTATCAGATAAGGCTCTCTTAATTGAGGATAGTTCGATTCAGCCTACTTATATTGTAAGTGCAGTAGAATGCCCTACCAGTGCTGATAATGCTGAGTCTTTATTCTCACTTATTTCATTCTGTCAGTCTCATTATGAAGCGCAGAATGACCACTCAGTTTTAATCGTTGATAAAGAAATTGCTGATAAGAGAAACTATATTCTTTCTGTTGAAAGACTGATTCAAAGAGCAGTAGATGAAGATGGTTTCTATGTTGTATATCAGCCTATTATCAATACCAAGACTAATCGCTGTGAGTCAGCTGAAGCTTTAGTAAGATTAAAAGATACCAAGTCATTTGGTTTTATCTCACCAGAGGTCTTCATTCCTGTAGCAGAAAGACGTGGACTAATCAGTATGATTGGTGATCAAGTCTTCTCAAAGGTATGTCAGTTTATTAAAGATAATGAAGTTGAAAAACTTGGTATCAAGTATATCGAGGTCAACCTCTCAGGTATTCAGATAGCAGATCCTACCATCCCTTTTAGATTACATCAGACCGTAAAGAGCTATGGTCTTGATCCTAAGATGATCAATCTTGAGGTGACAGAAACAGCTTTAGTACGCAGCGGTAAGGTTGCTTTAGACAATATGGAGAAGTTAAAGTCATTTGGCTATAAGTTTTCTATGGATGACTTCGGTACTGGTTATTCTAATCTGTCTCAGGTGGCTGCTGTTAAGTATGATCTTGTGAAGATGGATAAGTCTTTAATTTGGCCTGCATTTGAGCCTAATAATGAGCAGGCAAGAACCATCATGATAGCTTGTATTAAGATGTTCCATACCTTAGGTATTTCTGTTGTAGCCGAAGGTGTAGAAACAGCTGAACAGGCTGAAGTTCTGGCAACAAATGGTGTTGAGTTCTTACAGGGCTATCATTACTCTAAACCTGTAAAAGAAGACAAGTTCCTAGAATTCGTTCAAGAGTTCAATAAAACAAGAATTGAATCTGAAATAGCTCCGGAGTTTGATTCAAACAGCGCAGTTTACGCTGATCTTTAATTAACTTACTGCTTTGAATTTCATTTAGAGCAGTAATGTTTAACTTTTCAAATCCAATTACCTGAAATCCTAAATGCCTTTAGGACCTTCATAAACTCTCACACAGAGAGTTCTTATTTCCTTTTATGATAACTTCATAGAGAGAGCTCTTTATGCTTGCCTGAGTGCAATTTAAGCATTACAGGAGATTTTAAATTGTTAAAGGGATCTGCTTATATTTACGACATCTACTCGGTCAACCTGCGCCTCATATACGGTCATAATTAGAATATTTTTTAAGAAAGTATAGGAACGAAGGTGAAGATAAGTGGAAGATCTAGATACCATTATGCTTTCTGTATACAAAGGTGGTTATTACTTTGATGAAATAGCTGGCATCTATAAAACAATGTATAAAGCCATTGATATTCTTTTACCTGAAGCTAAGCATAAATACGAGCCAGATCAGGATGACAGGATCACAGATGAAGAGTTAAATGCTGAGTATGAAAAGATGGATGAAGATCTGATAGAGATTGAAAAACAGCTGTAACAAAAAGTCCGACTTTTTAAATCGGACTTTTGATGTTCGCAGATTGCTAGGTCATAAAAAACTTACAAAATCTGCGCTCTCCTTGTAGATTCAGAAATTAACTGAACCTAATTATTTAACCTCAAGTCCGTTGTACTCTAATACAACTTCACGCTCAAATACTCTTTCACAGTATCTGCATTTCATGAACACCTTGCCGTTTTCAGTTGAGATCTTAAAACGAGCATTAGCATCTCTTTCATCATTAGTAATGCAGTTGCTGTTAGGGCACTTGAAGACACCTACAGTCTCTAAAGGTAATCTTAACTTGTATTTGTCTACAACCTTAAAATCCTTGATCTGGTTAATGGTTGCATTAGGAGCTAATACAGCAATCTGCTCGGTCTGAGCTGGTGAGAAGACAACATCAGAAATCTTGATGATGTCTTTCTTGCCTAAGTTACCAGAACGTAAGTTAAAGCCTACGGTTAGCTGATTGTTCTTGCTTAAAAACTTGAACATACGAATGATGTTGATTGCCTGACCTGGAGCAATATGATCGATCACAGTACCGTTAGCAATAGCCTCAACAAGGAGCTTTGATTTGTTGTTTTCTACATGAGCGTCTGACATCTTAAATCTCCTTGTTTAATACTAATGAAAGAATAGCTTCACGTGCATATACACCGTTTGCAGCCTGCTTGAAGTAGTAAGCATATGGGGTATTGTCAACCTCAGGTGTGATCTCATCGATTCTTGGGAGAGGGTGTAAGATCTTCATATTCTCTTTAGCATCAGCTAAAACTTCAGGGGTTAAGATGAACTTTGACTTTAAGTGCTGATACTCAGTTTCATCAAAACGCTCTTTCTGTACACGAGTCATGTACAGAATATCAATCTTAGGCATAACCTCTTCTAATGAATTGTGAATTGAGAAGGTAATACCACGCTTGGTTAAATCATCAAGAATGTACTGAGGCATTGCTAATGACTCAGGTGAAACTAAGTAAATTCTTGCGTTATACAGTGATAAAGCTTCAGCTAGTGAGTGAACAGTACGACCGTACTTTAAGTCACCTACAAAGGCAATTGAGATATCCTCTAAACGGCCCTGTGTCTCTTTAATTGTGAATAAATCCAACATGGTCTGTGAAGGGTGCTGATTTGAACCGTCGCCAGCGTTGATTACCGGTACAGGTGAAATATCAGCAGCTAATCTTGCAGCACCTTCTTTGTTGTGTCGGATTACTAGGGCATCAGTATATGAGGTGATGATCCTCATTGAGTCCATAAAGGTCTCGCCTTTCTTGCCTAAAGATGTGTTAGTAGCATCAGAGAAACCGATAACTCTACCACCTAAGCGCTGAATAGCAGTTTCGAAAGATAGTCTGGTACGGGTTGAACCTTCAAAGAAAGTTACACCGATTAACTTGTCTTTTAATAAATCATTGCGAGGATGTGCTTTTAATTCAAATGCAGTTTTCAGAATTAGTTCAATGTGATCTTTTGAAAACTCTGAGATTGAGATGATATCTTTTTGGAAAAGTGGATTGGTCATTTTTTGTCCCTTACACTGAGTGAAATCCAGTAAGAACGGGGACGCATTCGCTTTCAGGAGCGGTTGCGTTTTTTCGCTGTTCCTGAAAGCTACATTATACACTAATTAACAGGGATTTTTAGGTATGGATAAAATTAAATTTTTTACCCCTGCAGCTTTCTGTAAACCCAAAGTTAAGTAAAGAACTAAATCGTTTTGCAAAGCTGATTTAAAAGGGATTTAATCTAACTCTTAGAGAGCTGTTTCATATACTATAATTGAATAATAAGATGATAAAGTCTGATAGAATGGGTATAAGGGCAAAAGAAACTAAAGGCAACGACATGACAGAGACAAGAAAATATAAATTATTACCAGCAGGAGCAGATACCTTTGCGGAGGTAATTGGCAAGGGTAAATACTATGTTGATAAGACCTTATATTTAAAAACAGTCTTTGAAGAAGATGGTAGTTCAGTCTTGCTGTTTACACGACCTCGCAGATTTGGCAAAACATTACTCATGGATATGTTTGCTAATTTTTTGAGGATCAAAGACAGTGACCAAAATGAGAATATTGACACTTTTATAGATAATACTATTTTGTTTAAAGATACAGCTATCATGCAGGATAAAGCCTTTGTAGAAAAATATATGGGAAAATTTCCTGTAATATTTCTATCTTTGAAGAATATCAAGGGAGATAACTTTACAGAGGCTTATAACAATCTAGCAGAAGAAATTTCTAATCTAGCCTGTGATTGTGATTATCTGCTCAAAAGTGAAGAACTGTCAGAAATAGAAAAAAAGAAACTCTCCCGTCTTCAAGATGATGAGTACTTAAGTGATAAAAGACACAAGACAGCATTAACATCATCTTTAAAAGTACTCTCTAAATCTCTTTATAAGCATTTTAAAAAGCAGGTTGTCATTTTCATTGATGAATATGATGTTCCTTTAGCAAAAGCGGCAGAGAAAAAGTACCACGACAAGATGGTATCTTTAATGTCATCTTTTTTTGATGTTTTAAAAAGTACCCCAAGCAATACTACAAGATACTCTTCACCTGTATTAAAAGTAATAATGACAGGTTGTTTAAAGGTAGCAAAAAACAGCATCTTTACTGGTGTAAATAACGTAGTAGTAAATACAGTTTTAGACACACAAGACAAATTTACATCAATCATAGGATTTAATAAGGAAGAAACTAGAAAGTTCTTAGAAGACTATAACCTTGCTGACTATGAGAACATGGTTAAAGCTAACTATGACGGTTATAAGTTCTATGACAAAGAGATGTTCTGTCCTTGGGATGTTATCAAGTTTATTGCAAACAACTATGAGCATAAATTAAACGGAACTGAGGATGATATTAAACCAGGTAACTATTGGATAGGAACCAGTTCTAATGAAGCCTTATATGAATATCTAGGATATTTAACCGACAGTGATACTCAAAAAATGCAGGACTTAGTAGATGGAAAGACAATTAACTTTGTTTTAAATGACTCCATGAACTATGACTGTCTGTCACAGCATAATCCAGATGATTTCTGGTCATTATTACTGCATACAGGATATTTAACTTTAGATTGGGAAGACACCAAAGCTCTTGAAGATCCTAAAAAGAAAGGTGAAGTGCAGACACTAAGAGTCAGTGCAAGAATACCTAATCTGGAAATTAAACAGTGTTTTAAAGAGAACATTCAAAATAGGTTCAAAACAGAAATTGCCCCTCATACTGTAGCAGATGCTTTAGCTAACAATCTGTTTTCAGGAAAGTCTGATATTGCATCAGATACAATCTATAATTTACTGCAGAACTTTATCTCAGTAAAAGATAATGCTACTAAAGCCCCTCATGAAAATTACTACCATGGTTATTTAAATGGACTATTTTCAAACTGTTCAAAGGATTTCTTCTCAGAATATCACTCAAATTATGAATCAGGTGATGGTTATGCAGATATCATCTTTAAGAATAAGAAAGGTAACAGTGTTGTTGTCATAGAAATTAAGACATGCAAAGGAACTGAGAGTAAAACTTCAAAATCAAGGGAAGCTTTAGCTCAAATTGAAGAGAAAAATTACTCTAAACCTTATCTTGAGAATGAGGATATAACCACAGTTTATGCTTACGGAATAGCATTTTCTGGTAAGAGTTGTTTATTATCATGTAAGAAAATCAAGTAGCTTAATGTTCAGTAACCTGAAAATCAAGATTAACTCATGACACATAAGTTGAACATAAGGGCAAAAGAAACTAAAGGCAACGACATGACAAAGACAAGAAAATAAGGCAAAAAACAAAGCAATCATCATCGAAATAAAAGCCACTTCATATGAAGATAAACTCGATGAACTAGCTACAAGTGCCATTTTTTAGATAGAAGAGAATAATTACGCAGTCACCTTTACAAAGCTCTCAAAGATAAAAGATGTTTATGCTTTTGGCATAGTTTTCTGCAAAAAAAAGACTGTTTAGTATCTTGCAAGAAAATTAAATAGTCAGATGCAACTAATTGAGATGTAATGTCTAGCTTGTGACATACTTTTGTCTCAATAAGTAGTATGTCACAAACATCTGTCACTCAAGCTTATGTCTGAATAGATATGAAGCTATTGATAGAGTAACAATTCCCACCATGATTAAAGGTATGATTTTATCTGTCAAATCAAAGATAGAGCGCCCCTGTAAATAGATTTGCCACATGGAGTTAATTCCATAGTACACAGGGTTACAGTAAGCTACAGCTTTAAACCAATAAGGCATTCCGTCAACTGCGGTAATAAGACCTGATGCCATGATTAATACAAGACATAGTGAGAATCCTGCAACGAGTGACTGCATAGTGGTTTTACTCAAGGTAGAGATAGCAAGTCCAATTCCTACAATAGCAAAAGCAAATATGGTAATTAAAGTAAAGATTGCAAAGATATTTCCTCGCATTGGTATTTCAAAGTAAAAGCGACAGATAGCAATCAGGATAAATGATTGGATAAAAGCAATCACAATAGGAGGTATGGCTTTACCAATTAGCATTTCAAAAGGTCTTGCTGGTGTCATGATCATCATGTCATAAGAGCCTTCTTCTTTCTCTCTTGAAACACTCAATGAAGAGAGTAATAACACCTGAATTACAGATAATGCTAAAGTCATACCAATTAAGATGGTATAGCTTGTGTAGTTATTCTCATTAAACAAAAAGCGTGAGTTGATGTTCAAAGAGGCCTTTCCATAAAGACGATTGTTAATATTCTCAATAATAGAGGTGACATAACCTGAAGCTGTATTTGCGGATGCTGTATTTCGTGCATCAAGAATAATATTAGCCTGAAGGGTATTCTTAAAATTTGAGTCTATAAAGATACCAATAAGACTTTTTTGTGAGTCCACACTCTCTCTTAAACAGCCCATGGTGTGGCACTTTTCAATGAGCTTGAACTTTGGTGTTTTTAAAAGCTCCTGCTCAATCTCATAGCTTACACTGTCATTACTCTGATTATAGATAGCATAAGGCACACTCTCTAAATGGTAGGAAGCACCATAACCAAAGATAATACACTGCACGATGATTGGGGCAAAAAGTACGGCTCGTGACTTTTTGTCCATTAAAATGGTTAAGATTTCTTTTTTGATTAAAGCTAAAATTCTTAGCAAAGATCTTCTGATTAGAGTTCTCATCATTTGCTGTCCTTTTTAACCTGTCTTACTGTAAGGATGAAAAACAGCGCACACCAAAAAAGTTGAATAAAGAAGTTTGCTACTAAGAATAACTCACTGCCACCTGATAGCATGTTAATTCTCATAGCTTTAACTTCATAGGTAGGAGGAATAATTGTACCTATAACACGAATAAAAGGCTGTACGGCGCGTAAATCAAAAATTAGACCTGACAACATCACGGTAGGTAGGAAACCTATGATCACGGCAATTTGAGCTGCGGTGAACTGATTCTTCATGAAAGAGGAGATAAGTACACCTAAGCAGATCATCTCTAATACATATACAGATAAACTGAAAACTAAACCTATGATACTGCCTCGAATAGGAATGTCATATAAAAGCTCACCCAACCCTAGGATGATAAACATCGACCAGATAGCCAAAATGTAATAGACAATGACTTTAGAGAGTACAATCTCAAAAGCTGAAGCATTAGTAGCAGCTAATGACTCAATCGTTTTCCTGTCCCATTCACGGGCAATGACAAAGCCACCTAAAAAGATACTGATTAAAGTAATGATACTTACGTATTGTCCTGACATTAAGAACCATACAGATTCATTTGACTCATTAAACCAGTTGCGGGTGTTAACCGTAATTCTTGAGCTTTTGGCATTACTTAATTTTGAAACAGCACTTTGGATGGTAGATTTTATGTAAAGTTCAGAGATGGATGAGAGCTGAGCTTCCACACCATTTAAATATAGCATAAGCTCACCGTTGCCTTTTTGCACTCTGTTTGGAAGATCATTTGGTAAGTACAAAAGGGCTTTTACTTTGTTGTCATCAAATAACTCCTGAGCCTTAGCAAAGCTTTTCTCAACAGTTACCTCATAGTAAGGTGAGCCAATAAACTCATCTGTAATTGCTCTTTCTAAAGCACTTTCATAATAAGTGCTGATGCACAGCTTTACAGGCTTTACTTCCATTCTTACAGCACTACCGTAGATGACTACTAAGAGCATTGGCAGTAAAAAGGCTAAGACAAAGACAGATTTGTCTTTTAAAATCTGTTTGAACTCTTTTTCTAGAAGAATTGGTAGATATCTGAACATACTCATTCTCCTTTATGTCTTTTGAGCTCTAAACTTATGAACAAGCTCTACAAAGGCCTGCTCAATACTGATTCTGTGACCGTCTTTAATGCAGATCTTGTCAGGGGCACCTAAAACTAAGATCTTTCCCTGATCCTGAATTAAAAAGTTATCGCAATACTCAGACTCTTCCATAAAGTGGGTAGTTACAATCACACAGGTTCCACTTGAAGCTAAAGCACTCACCCTGTCCCAAAAGACACGTCTTGCTACAGGATCGGCTCCAGATGTTGCCTCATCTAAAAAGAGGATCTTAGGTTTATGAATTAAAGCACAGGCCATGGAGAGCTGACGCTGTAAACCAAAGGGCAGATCCTCGCTTTGAATATCTTTGTATTTACGTAATGAAAATTCATCTAAAAGCTCTTCAATACGAGCTTTTAGAGGTTTTATTTCAAGTCCGTAACTAAGACCAAAGTACTCTAAATTCTGATAGACATTTAACTTTCTATACAAGGAGAATTTTTGAGATACATAGCCAATGGTAGCTCTGGCATCATCTTTAGCATGTTTAAGATCAAAACCGTTTACAGTAACATTACCAGAGGTAGGCTTTAACAAAGCGCAGATCATTCTAAAGGTTGTGGTTTTACCTGCGCCATTAGGGCCTAATAAGCCAAAGATCTCGCCTTTATGCACTTTAAAGCTGGATTGATGAACAGCAGTAAAGTTCCCAAACTTCTTTTTGATTTTATCGACCATGACTACAGGCTCTCCTGTGTCATAAGGTGTTACTTTAAGCGGTGTACAGAAAGATTTATTTTTTTGAGTAGTACTCTTCTCTGATGACTTGTAAGTATCAGCAGTTGTACTGCTACAGCTTGTATCATCGCTTTCTTTTTGTAATCTGTTTAAATAGCTCTGATAGATATAGGCATCCTCAAGAATTGGTTTTCTTTTCTCTACAGTAACCTCAATGCTTAGATTGTCTTTTAAAAAGTCATAAACAGTTTTTTTACTGTCTTTATCTTTGGTAACTATATCGATTTTGCTCAAGCGAGGGCAGACATCGATAAGAGGGGAGCCTTTGCAACAACGCTCTGAGATAGACATAACCTCGCGTACGGTTTTTTGGTAGTTGAACTCTCCTAACTCAACACTATAGGTCCTGCCATCCATCTTTTTTGAGATATCGGAAGGTTTGCCTTGCAGCACCACTCTAGCATCATTCATCATCAAGGTGATATCAGCTTTTGCAGCCTCTTCAAGATAAGCTGTAGAAAAGATACAGTAAGCTTGTGCCTTATTGATATAGTCATAGATAATGTCCCACAGTTCCTGACGAGAGACTGGATCAACACCCACTGTAGGCTCATCTAGAATTAAAATTCTAGGCTTTGATGCGATAGCACAGGTAAGTCCCAGCTTTTGCTTCATACCACCAGAGAGGGCGTCAGCTTCACGATCTTTAAACTGCAAGAGATTTACTTTTTCTAATAAATCTAAAAGATAAGCTGAGTTTTCTTTTAAATTAAGTCCTTTTAATCCTGAGAAGATCCTCAAATTATCAAAAACACTTAACTCTCCATATAAGCCTAGTGTTTGTGACATGTAGCCTACAACTTTTGTGAAATTCTCACTGTTATTGTCTGGCTTTAATCCATCTAATAACACTTCACCGCCATCAGGTCTTATAACGCCTGAGAGTAATTTTAAAAGCGTAGATTTACCAGCACCGTCTGGTCCTGTAAGGCAAATAAAATGATTAGATGCAGCAATGTTTAGTGAAAAATCACTATAGACATTTACATCTTTCTTGCCTTGTACCTTATAGGATTTGTAAAGAGAGCTAATCTCAATAATGCCGTTCATCTTTTTGCTCTTTAATCTGCGCTTTTACTACAGTTACTTATTTTTCTGAAAATTCTACAGTTACACTCTGACCTAAACGCAGTCTGTTCTCAGGATCATTAGTATCAACTCTTACCTCATACACAAGATCAGGTCTTAAGTCTTCTGTTTGTACAGTCTTAGGTGTGAACATTGCAGTATCACTGATGTAAGCTACATTTCCTTCAACCTTATTGTCGTCAACACCACTGATATAAGCTTTAGCGCCTACCTTTACTAAAGGTAACTGCTTTTCTGTCAAATAGACACGCACTCTCTTTTTATCTATTACTGATAACTCATAAACGGTGCTTTGAGGAGAAGCCATATCACCTAGCTCACTCTTTCTTGTGCGAATGACACCATCAAATGGGGCTTTAATAACACTCTGCTCATTCTTTTGGTAATTTAAGTAATTAACCTCTGCTACAGCGCCATCATATTGAGCCTGAGCCTTTTCAATATCCTCAACTCGATAGCCTTTTAGCATCTGCTTGTATTTAGCTGAAGCTTCATCTAGTTGAGCTTTAATCTGTGTCATAGAGTAAAAAGCATTGTCTTTTTCCTGAGCAGAAACACTTCTTGCTCTATACAGTTTCTGGTAACGCTCGTTGGTAACGGTTGCAAGCTTTAAGTTATCCTCAAGCCTTTTGACATTGGCTCCAGCCTGTTTGATATCCTCAGTTCTATAGCCTCGAACCATTTCATCTAATGATGCTTTAGCCTGGCGCATATTAGCTTCATTGATCTGTATCTGATAGTTAAGAGCCTCTGTATCAAGGACAGCTAAGATCTCATCTTTTTTAACATTTTGTCCTTCATCAAAGTTTAATTTGACAATACGACCTGATCTTTCAAAAGCTAGTGAGCTCTGTCTGATATCAACATTACCATAAGCTTTAGAAAGTGCTTCTGAACCGTCATATTTTGAGTACATAATGCCTGCGCAGATAGCAGCAGTGATTACGAATGGAACAACAATTAACTTCTTATTCATGATTTAGCATCCAATCATATTTAGCCTTTTGAACATCAGTCTTAGTAATTTCTGCAAATGACGCAAAATCCATAAAAGGGTTATCTTCACAAAAGCAGACAGACGAAATACATGACATAAAAAAGACAGAATAGAGAACATTAAAGATATATTCTCTGTATTTTGGATCAAGGTTGAACTTTTCACACATGGAAGCCCAGATCTCTTTTAATTTGTCAAAAATCTCTTCTTTCCAAATCATGGCAATTTCAGGATCTTTAGCTGATAGTTCAGCCATCATGATGCAAAAACGCTTAAAGAACTCATCTTGGGTAATTTTTTGCATCCTAGTTAAGAGCTTTGCCATTCTTTCATGGAAAGTATCTTTCTCATCCTGATTCAAATCGATTAAGTTGTTTTTATTCTCTTCAAATCTCTTTTTTAGAGCAGCCTTTAAGATTGATTTCTTATCTTTAAAGTACAGATAGATTGTTGAGCGCGCTAGATGTCCTTCATTGGCAATATCCTGAAAGTTAGTCTCAAAATAGCCATTTTCAACAAACAGTTTCATCGCGCACATGACGATTTCAGCTGGACGTGTATCTTTGCGTCTTATTCTGTTTTTAGTATCCATTTTTATTAGCTCTTAATGACACTTGTGTCATTAAGTATAGATCGATTTTAGAAATTCTCAATAAGATAATGACAAAATTGTCATTATCTTATTGCGCAGAAGGGGGTAAATTTTGTGTGATATATGAATAACTTTTTGAAAGATGTAGCTTTTGTATTGCACAACTTTTTTAATTTTGTAACGTACAAAAATTTTTCAATTTTTCCATACTGTAAGTTACAGGTACCAGTAAGAACGCGTACCGCCACAGAATTTTGGTATGTAAAAGTGAAGTTAAATTCAAATATGAGTAGAGGCGCTCTAAGGACTCTGCTTACCATGTTTTCATTACTCATCATTAGTTCTACTCTTATTTATTTTGGTTCAAGAGGTGATGCCACCACTATTGCTAAAAGCATTAAGTCAGGAGTCTTAACTGCGGATACAGTGGATGTCTCTTTTGAAAATGTAGGAGGGGTGCTGTTAAAGCGTGACATTGAAGAATCTAAAATAGTTAAAAAAGGTGATGTTCTAATGGTCATAGATGACACCGATACAGCTATCAGTATTGAAAGAACTAAAGCTACCATTGAAGCTCAAAAGGCTTTAATTCTTTCAAAAGAAAATGAAATTGAGATTAGAAAAGCTAATGTAGATTTAGAGGAGTTAACCAAATGGAAAGAGATTGAACAGTTAAAGCAATCTCTTACCGTATCAGAGTCAGCAAAGCTCTTAGCACAAAAGCAATATAAACGAGCTAACTCTTTAGTTAATACCAGAAGTATCTCAAGGTCTGACTATGACAGCGCCAATTCACAGAATATCCAGGCAGGTGCAGCAAAAACTCAGGCTTTGCGTAAGTTACAGGCAGCAATTTACGGTGCCACAGAAGAGCAGATAGAAAAGTTAAAGAGAACAGGTTCAGCAAAGGGTATGACCTTGTTGTCAATTAAGAATGAAAGACTTGAGATTGATAACATGCAAAACGCTTTAGACAACCTTAAATCTCAATTAAAGCAGACTGAGGTTCAATTAAAACAAGAAGAGGTCAACTACAGTCGTCTTACTTTAATTGCTCCATGTGATGGCAAGGTCTTAAAGATCCTGTATCAGCAAGGGGAGCTGGTATCTCCTAACTCTTCAGGTCTTACACTCGAGACTGACAGAAAGTACTTTGATATCTATGTAAGTGAAGATCAGGTACTAAAGTATAAAAAAGGCAATAAAGTAAAAGTTCATTGTGTAGCTACAAATGAAGATCTTACAGGTACGGTAAGGTTTGCAACAGTAGCTCCTACCTTTGCTGATCTTAGAATGACCCGCGAGCGCGGTTTAGGTGATCTGACCTCATTTCAGGTAAGAATATATGTAGACTCACCAGAGGTATTAACCGGTATGACAATGGAGGTACGTGATGAATAAGATCATAGCCACCATCGATGAAGAGTTTCAAGCTATGCTCTCAGGCAGGTTCATACCTTACCATATTGCAGCATTCATGATGGCGATTATGATCACCCTGATAGTATCAGTATGTGCCCGTCATGGTGAAGTGTTTGAAGGTAAGATTGCGGTTGTCGATCTTGATAGTTCACATCTGTCTACCACTTTGATTGAGAAACTTAATACATCAGCCTATGTTGAGATCACTGAGGTTTACCATTCACCAGTATCAGTGCGAGATCTTACAGCTCATGATAAAAATATCGGTGTACTCTATTTCCCAAAAGGCTTAGAAAAAGAGCTCAAAAGACGCGACAGAACTTTTAATATAGGCTATTTTGCTGATTACTCAAATCTGGGACAAAACGGTCAGGCTATTGCTAATTTAAGCGAGATTATTGCTACATTAGGAGCTGAGAACTCAGCTCCAGAAGTGGCAGCACTTGCTAAAGCTTCAAGTGAAAAGGTACAGGCTCTGTTGCAACCTATGAATATGGTAAAAAGAGAGCTCTATAATCCTACAACCTCAGCTTCCATTACCTTTTGTAGCGCCTTTATCTACTTTTTCTCATCCATTATCCTAGGTCTTACCTCGGTGATGTTAGTAGGACGATTTAAAGTCTCGATGCGCTGGCAGGCAATTTTAGAGGATGGCTTTGCCTGTCTTGTCGCAAGACTTCTGCCTTATGTTTTAATCTACACTACAGCTATCTCACTTGTTACAGCTCCACTTATCATCTTTGGACAAATGAGATTTGAAGGAAACTATTTTTTTCATCTGCCAAGCATGTTGATGACCGGTTTTTCAATTAGTCTGCTAGCTCTATTAGTTACATGGAAGACTAATCAACCTAGTGAAGGTGGCAGTAAGATGATCTTAATTGTGCCTCCAGGCTTTATCCTTGGTGGATCTCTTTTAGCATCAGGTTATATGCCTGCTTGGGTAAATACAGTTAAGTTTGCATTCCCTTTAACCTGGGAATATGAATTCTGGCGTGATTTTTCAATGAGAGGTTTACCCTTAGTTGATATGGTAAAAAGTTATGGTCAATATGCTCTGTATGTAACTGTAATTACCTCAATACTAGCAATTATTTATTTCAAAACTCGCATTAATTACTTTGAAATGAAGAAACTTGAACAAAAAGATGGAGAAAAAACTTAAATTGATGGCTAAATAAAAGCCTTAAATAAGCCATTGTTAAAAAATATTAAATTTATTTTGATATGCCCCTTTACAAAGAGGGGCAATTTGTTGATAATACTACGGCAATTCCACAGGGGCATAGTTCTAATGGTAGAACAGCGGTCTCCAAAACCGACGGTTGAGAGTTCGAGTCTTTCTGCCCCTGCCACTTCAAGCATTTTTCTCTAGTTTTTCAAATTTTCAAAATCTAAAAATACCGCTTTATCTATTTGATTTATCAAATAAATGTTATTGCTTCATCGATTTTTTAATAGATAGCATATTTTAGTGTTATGAACGAACTAAAAATTTAGAACACGTAAAACACTTTTGAAGAAGGGGGTTAGTTATGTGTAATACTCAATTAGCCCATACTAATACTCGGATACTATATATTAATTTATACTTACGGACTGTTGTCTGAGGGAAAGTTCAAAATAAAGGCTAGTTTGTTGGAGAACCACAATAACAAGTTGCTGAGGAGCCCACGACATAAAACCATAAATGATCTCACGGCAAAGAGCATTTTATAGCTATCAGCTTAATAAGAATCAAGTCGTGCTTATAATAAAGCGATTACTATCCCTAGCATTTTTTGAAACAATGGTACCACTTTTACTGAAAGGTTGAGAAATTGGAATGGTGCATTTGGATGTGCATCATCTTTAGAAGATGCTCAAGAAGAGAATTATAGACTACTATTTGATGTATTCGATACTCTTATCAGAGAAAAACAAACAATTCCTACAGTTGCAAAAGCAGAAGAAAGAGATTTTATAATTAAAGCACCATTAGATACATCTTTAAAAATTTTGTTGATTAATTTAATGAGAACGGAAAGATATAAAAAAGCAGACATTGCAAAAGTGCTCAATATTCTTGCACAAAGAATGACTACCTTTTATCTTTAAAGAAGAGTACTAACTTAGCTTTTTTACTGCTCAATGTCAGCTATGAAGATGAGTTAGGAGCATTTAACCACAAAAGCAGTGTTCTCAAATGATATACTGTTGGAGAAATATTTTCTTTTAATGCGAGAATCCAAAATGGAATTTACAAAGCAACTTCCAGATACCACCGATTTTAGGGAATTGATTGACAATAATTGTATTTATGTTGATAAAACAGCAATTATCAATCAATTTGCCTCTAAAAAAGGTCCATTTTTCATTTCTCGCCCAAGACGTTTTGGTAAATCAACTCTTATCAATACCTTGCATGAGCTATTTACTCATGGTACTGAGAAGTTTAAAGGTTTAGAAATTGAACCTTTATGGAAAGACAAAACTTATAAAGTCCTTCATTTAGACTTTTCTATCTTCAAAGAAGTTCCTTCAAATAGTTCTTTTAATAAAGAATTTATGGACAGTCTTAAGTTTTCGTTAGAAAGAGCTGGAATTAAACCTACAAATGAAAAAGTAGACTTTCCAGCAAAACTACTTGAGAAGTCTATTGAAAATGAAGATGAAAGATCAGTTGTATTGTTGGTAGATGAATATGATGCACCATTAACAGCTGTCTTAAATGATAGCAATGAATTTGAAGATAGACGCAAGATCTTATCTAACTTCTATATGACAGTTAAATCATTTCAAGTAAAATTCCGTTTCATCTTTATTACAGGTGTAACTTATTACGCTCATACTTCTATATTCTCTGCATTTAACAATCTAACAGATTTAACTTTAGATCTCAGATACGGTGCTTTATTAGGTTATACCAGTGAAGAGTTAGAATTATATTTTGGTGAATATATTGATAATGCTGTCGAGGTCTTAAACAAGAAGTACCATACAGAACGATATACACATGATTTAGTTGTATCAGAGTTAAAAAGAAACTATGACGGCTATAGCTTTGATGAAGAAGCACTCAATCATGTTTACAATCCTTGGTCGATAGTAAACTTCTTTGATGCTCCTGTTAGAGGTTTCATTCCTTACTGGGTTGTATCAGGAGGATCAACACCAACATTCTTAGTAAATTACCTAAAGCAAGGTTTAGAAAAATACAAT
>ERZ1026846.657-NODE-657-length-25647-cov-30.019655_pt1 | contig 25647 bp, 16 predicted proteins | sample MGYA00380153_ERZ1026846 | MGnify/ENA primary metagenome ERZ1026846 (study PRJEB33269, sample SAMEA4719789) | human gut metagenome | biome: human-associated habitat; feature: organic feature; material: feces | place: Cameroon | collected 2013-10 ...
CCTTTTCAAAATCTAATTTTTTATCGATAACTCTTGCGATCGATTTTTCCATTAATTCATCATGTTGCAGCCAAACGCAATAGAAATCCTATTGCAAATCCTCCCAATGCGGTCCATAGATAAGATGAGGCATTCTCAACGTTTTTTTTGTTTACAAAATAACAAATAATCCCTACAAGGGGAAATAAGAATGAACAAATTAAAGCAAATGCACCTGCCTTTTCATTTTTTTCTTCTGCCATAATACTAAAATTTTAAAACTTATAATTATTCAAATTTTACAGATTCAAGCAATTCATTTACATAGTTGGTAAAATTATTTGTATCATAGAATGATGCCAAAAACACTTTACCTGTTTTATCATCAAAAAGTAAATAATAACGCCAATATACATAAACACCATTTACATAATGTTTTGTGATTCTGTATAAGCAATCATTTCCATTTATAGTTATTGTTCCTCGATCTACATTCTCTGTACTATATTTCTTTATATCATCATCCTTCCAACTATCCCAATAACTATCAAAATTCTTTTTCGATTTATCTGTGTCATAATCTGAGCACATAGTACAGCTACCTATATCATCATTATTAATACTGAACACGGTAGCACTTGTACCTTCGACATCTACCACTTGGCTTTCACACTCAAAGCCATCTGGAATGGTAAAAATCACGCGGCCGTCTGTCCTTTGATTATATGCAAGTTCTGCCTTTCTTAACTCGGTCTCTTGGGTAGTTCTAGAATCCACTAAAGAGTTAATCTGAGAATAGCCTACAACATATAAGAATACTGGAAGAAGTACAGAAGCTGCAAGCATTGCCCAATCCGTCGAAGTTATTTTTCTAAATGATTTGGGAATAACCTCTTGAACTTGGTCAGAAAATGATAAATATAAAAACCATATTATGCCCCAAATGACACCTCTTATGACATGTGTTGTACTTTGGAATCCAGAATCTTCTGTAGCTCCACCTATTAATACAAATATATTGGTTAAGAAAACAAGAGCAACATATACCTTTCCCAAAAAGACAGCATTAGGTTTCCTGTTGACAAAAGAATAGACTGTAAATCCTGCAACTGCAAGAAGAAGTAGTCCTGTAACAATATCTACTGCACCCAAACAAAAATTGCCCGCATAGTCAGAAGCATTAAAAGTTACAATAGGATATATTGCACTAAGTAGACCTCCAAAGATAATTGCAAAGAAAAAGAAGGAAAGCCAACCATGGATTTCTGTATTAGCCTTCAGCCATTCGCTTGTTATTTCTACAGTTTGACTTTCTAACTGATCTGGTTCATTAATACTTGCATCTTCTTCATTATATGAACTAGAAGCATCTTCTGACGTTTGTTTAAATCCTTTACCTTCTACAGGTCGCCAATTTTTCAATGGAAAACCTGTAAGGTCTTTATATTGCTCAGAATTAGCGATGTGTTGATTATCTATTGCAAGAAATATGTACTTATATTGTAAATAATAGTCCTGAAATAAATTATTCAAAACAATGGATAGAGAATTACTCCCTGTACTACTTTGGACTTTTCTATATGCATAACTGTTGGTTGTTGCCTGTCCAAAATCCACCGGAGACAGTTGTTCATACTCAGAACTTGAAATAGAACTCAGGCACGAACCGACAGTATCTCTCCTGTTATGAGCTAAAGAGGCTATCACGTCAAATACAATTCCTTGTAGTGCTTCACCAGAAACATCTAAAGCGTTAGGAATATACAAATATGCAGTAAGATTATCGCCGTACCGATTAGGTATAATTTTGCTTATTGTCAATATGATACCATTTTTTGCAGGAGATAACATTACGATAGATGAGCCAGACTCTTTGTCGAAAAGTTTTCCATAACATTCTCTTATATCAGGTGTTGTACGAATCCATTCTGCTTCTCTATTAGAAGCAAATATCATTTCACACCCTCCAGAATAATGGAAACAAGCTGTTTCAATATGACCAATCATAAAACAATCGTTATTTGGTGTGAGTAATTTTTATTAAATGATTACTATTATCAATCTCGATTTTACCAAGTCTGCTTAAGACGGACTGGCCTAGAAGAAGTGGAGCTTTTTGGTTACGTACAACAGATGCCCTAACGTTCTCCAACTTAAGCTTTCCAAAATCGACTTGTCTAATATTGATTATAGTCCCCTCAGAAACATTTCCATTCGCATCTTGGAAATAATGGCTACCAACAACATCCTTCTTGTCAAGATAACCATTCTTCATCATAAATGTAGCTTCAACCATAGATAGAGACACTGTGGAAGCTCCTGTATCAAAAACAAAATAGAGTGGCAAGTCATTGATTTTACATTTTACATTACATATTCCATTTTCTTTTGTAAATGGAACCTCCGATATAACCTCATCACCATTAGTATTTGAAACGTGAATACTATTGCCACTTGACTTTATTCTAGACTCATATTTGTCTAGCAGCCTATTAAATTCTTCAGTATTACGGATAAAATTCATATCGTGATCAAGTCTTATATGGTGGAACCGATTATATCCCATTTCCAAACACTTCTCTAGATACTCTAATGCCTTCTCCCTGTTCTGCATACGAGAATAAAGACAAGCAGCATCGTAATAATTTCCTTTCTTATCTTCATCACGAGCGATAATTGTATCTATTGCTGCGATAGCTTTATCATTCTCTCCTAAGCCATGATAGGCATAATGAATACATTCATACTTTTCTGGAGAATCTTCTATTTCAACGACCTTTTGGTAATCGGCTTTCGCCAAATCCGACTTGCCTTGTCTCGCATACACATCTCCACGGCTTAAATAAGAGTAAGAATACTCAGGATCAAGGGTTATTGACATGGTAAAGTCTTCAATGGCACCGTCATCGTCCCCAGAAAGGGATTTGAACCAGCCTCTACGATAATAGCCGAAGCCATACTCTGGATACAACTCTTGATACTTGTCCCATTCTGCTATGGCTTCTTTGGGATTCCCCATTTCATAGAGGACATTAGCCTTGAATGGAATATATTGAACTTTTGTAGAATCAAGTTCAATGGCTTGATTGATATAAATAAGAGCCTTGTCATAATTACCTAATTCATAATAACATTGGGCTATGCGACGCAAATTAATGTCATCAGCATCCTTATGATGCGCCTCTTCATAAAATGGTATGGCCTTCTCATATTCTTCCTTGTGTTCGTGCATGACACCAATACAGTATGGCCAATAGGAATTATTAGGACTCTTAGCACTTTGGATTTTCATTTTAGCCTTAAGCATCCCAAAAGCAGGTTCTTTAAGATCCTGCATCAATGCAAAGGCTTTATTGTCACCTGCTAATGATAAAGCATTGATTATATCATCAGTTGCCTCAGCCCACTTCTCTTTGCCTATATAGGCTTCAGCACGAAAAGCATACACAGAAGAGTAATCATTGTACATGTTGGCAACATAATTGAACTGTTCGATAGCTTCATCCCACCGTTTCTGAGCATTACGATTTCGACCAATTCCCATATATCCCATCACGCCACCTTGGTTAAGTTTTATCAACTGTTTGTAATCAGAATCAGCCAAATCGTATTTCCCCTGTTCATAGTAAACTTGGGCACGTTTCTCATAAGCGTTTTCTTCTGTTGGGCAACTCTTTATCGCAGAAGCGTAATCATTCAATGCTTTGACAGTATCTTCTAAAGCCAAATATACTCCAGCTCTAATATTATAAGTCGCAGAAACAAACTCACCATCTTTTTTGGGCAAATATTTAAGAGCCACATCTACAGATGTAAGTGCTCTTCCATATTCTTCTTGAGCATGACGAATCATGGCTATCCAGGAATAAGCATAACCATTCTTGGGATTACTCTCTACTTCCTTATTCAAGTAAGTAAGAGCTTCCTCATAGTTCTCTTTACGCAGTTCTTCCAAACCGCGATTATAGTTATAAGTGTCTGGACGCTTATTACTATTTTGTGCATTTACAGAAAGCGATACACATTCTAATGCAATAATTAATAAAACAATTCTCATATTTATTATCAACATTAAAAGTAAACAGACATTTGCATTCCTAACAAACTATTACATTTATATTCATCAAAATTAGATGATGCATATTTATCAAATGGACTGACAGTATAAGTTTTCCAATAACATGAAAGTTCAAAATGAGGCCACATTACACCAAATTGTGGATAAATAGAAAAATAATTATTATTGACTATCCCATCCATGCCTTTGGCAGGAAACAGCTTAAATCCATATTCTGCACCAAGCCCCAAATAAATAGAACTATTATTGGCTATTTTACCCACATTAAATCTAATGTTTAAAGGGACATTTAAACCTCCGGCAAAATATTGCCATTCAATGTTACCATTATCATAATAGCCATCATATTCGGGCATGACACGGAACCAACGGTATTTCAACCCTGTCACCAAACTAAACACATTATCAACATTACCGAAGCGTAGCAACAAACCTGTTGAATAGAACATATCTGCTCCTGATTCTCCATTAATATTAGTGCCGAAATCTGCATCAATACCAACTTTGAAATTTTTGCTCCACCACCTTTTATGTGCAATTTTTTTTCTTTGTCGTTCATAATATGCTTTATCTGCTTTCGCTTTACTAATGTATCGCTTTACAGCTGCTCGGGTATCATCATCTTTTGCATATGCCCATGCCTCATTCATACTGTATTCTGACGAATACGTAGACAACGCAGAACCAAGCAAAAGCGCAAGTTTATTTGAAGTTGGCACATAAAATGGACTATATGTAGAAAGTGTCTTCAAATAACTCTTTACTTTAGATACATCAGAGCTGGACATTATGGTCTCATACTCTCTAGTCTCATTGATCATCTTTAAATGAGTTGCTGGTGCACCTATAAGGGTTTGAAAGTTATCTGCTTCATTTAGATACGTATATGCCAGATTATAGTTCTTGGAGGCATAATATCTTTCTCCTTTTAAGATATTCAAGCGATACTTTGCTTGATTAACATATTTAGACGAAGGATAATTCTTGATAAAAGAGTTTATTTTATCCTCGTCATTGCTTGTCTTGCAATTATTCCATTCAATTTCTGATTGTATTGTTGTAATAGCGTCTTCCGCATCATTCTTATATGCGAGAATTGACGATTGCGAAAGATAATAATTATAAGCTGTTATTGTATTCTGTTCTTTTGCCTTTTGCCATAGGCTATAATCCTCTATACGGCTCTTTGCGCTAGACACATATTCGCTATTAGGATATTTGGATATGAAATTTTGAAGTGCAGAAATATTTCCAGCCTTACAAGCATCCAGATATGCTTGATGAACTCTTTGCTTTTGTTTCTTAAGTCCAGATTCACATTCGTCTAACAACTCTTTCGCTTTCGCATTATTTGGATCAAGCTTTAATAGGCTATTTAGGGTGTTTTGTGCAGCAATATAGTCCTCATTAGAAATAAACTTTTGTGCATCTGCAAGTTTTTTCTTAATCATTGTGGACTTATCAAACTGCTGCATCGACAAAGTGCTTGCAGAAGTTTTCATTATACTTGGTATTCCAGAAATACCAAATATTAAAAATATAATTATAGAGACTTTGATTTTCATATACTTCTCATTTACATATGATAACTAAATGCTTCATTCTCATTGGTAATTAAATAAGTTCCGCTATCAGTAAATACGACTTTATCTGGGCGGAATTTTATTGATTTAAGTGCTACTTCAAGATTTGTTGGGATATTACTATAGAAAAGTCCCTTTTCACATACAACTATCAAACCTCTGTTAGTAACACAAGCATATTTCACATGACCATATTTTTCACTTGCCTTTTTCAAATTAGACATATCTGTCGTGTTTGATGCGTCAAGATGTTTATCTGATATGACTACATAATCTCCATTTTCAGAAACAGAAAGAGCGGAACTATATGAATTGTTTCTATTACTATTGTTAGAATTCAAACTTGAACTATTACTTCTTGGTGAAGTAACAGGCTTTCCTCTGTTATTACAAACAGCCAAAAGTTCTTTTGCTTTCGCATTATTTGAATCAAGCTTTAAAACGCCATTAAGATAATTCTTTGCTCCTGAGTAATTCCCATTATTGATGCACTCCTGGGCCTTCTTCAACTTCTCCTTTATCATAGTTGATTTGTCAAATTGACAAATACCATTTACAGAGGTCGAAGCAAAAGCCAAAGAGACAGATTGACCGGTCAGTAGTGCAATCAAAATGATTGTATGGGAAAGTTTCATAATCAGTTCATTAGTTCTAACAGATGTAATTCTTTACTCTTTTTTGGATTAAAAGCTTTAATAGTCTCAAAGCATTTATCTATAAGGTTGTTGAGATACGGAATAGTCCAATTTTCACTATAAACTTCTCTATAATAACGAGTATTCTTTATCTTATCAATGTAAGTTAATGCTTGTTTTTGACCAGTAAAAGGATTACCCAATCCCTTATCGTTCTTAGCCTCTATAAATATAGCATTAAGTTCCTGTGTAAACTTACCATATTCATTTAGCAAGAACTTCAATCTTCCAAACTTGCTTTTCAATTCTGGAGAATACATCTTCTCAAAGTTTTCCGTTGCTTGATTCACTCGGTTCTGGTCATACTTCTTTCGCAAACAATCATTTGATAATCGAGCAACAATTGTGTCTGCAAAAAGAAAATAACTATTAAGCCTTTCAATCTTTTTGTTCTGAACCTTAATTGTTTGCTCATAATCATAAAGTTTACCATTTAATGAGATCTCTGACTGCTTGTACTGTGCAATTAGACCTTTTAAACGGTCTATTTCATGTTGAAGAGAGTCGACTTTAATAACCTCAACGGGAGTCTCGGCAACCAATTCAACAGTTTTTTTTAGTGTATCTTGTTCCTGAGCATTTATGCTTAAAGGGAACATGACCACAGAAAATAGTAAAATGCTAAATTTCTTCATAATTAATTATTGAACGTTGCATTTGAGTAATAACTTCCAGCACGGATTTCGAGTGAACTTATATCAGATACTCTTCCATATGTGCTTTTTGCATTATTCTTATATTCATCAAATTTTTCGGAAATGCTTAACGCTATTTTGTCATATTCTGTTTGACTGTAATTATAGTAAGGACGTAGCCTTTCTACTTGCCCAGCCAAATAAGAATAATGAGCTTGTTCCAAACGAGTAGATACGGAATTTAAACGTGAAACGAGTTCTGTACAATTATTAATAGGTGACATTGAAGCATACTTCTTTGCTGTTGCAATTTTCTGCTTTGCTGCTTGAATACCATTATAGCCACTAGCAGAAGCAACCTTCTTTGCTTCAAAATATGAAACAATTACATTGTGAACTTCATTTAGAGAAGAATTCGCATCGCCCTGAATAACGATTTTATTTTCCGTTGTTACAAGACTTTGCAAGTCTGAAATACGAGTATTAATTTTCTGTAATTCTCCCTCATTCCATACAGATTTACTAAATTTCGAATTACATGCAGACACATAAGTTGGAACGTACTGCGTTGCAAATAACTCCAATAATTCATTCCTTTCTTGATTGGTTAAGAAAGAGTTGGCCAGTTGCAAATCAAGTTCATGAGTAATAGCAACATAGAAAGAGTCCAAGGCTAAGTCAGTATTTGCAGACTTAACCTGAGAGATGTCTTTCTTGTCAGAATTGACATATTGATTTTTAAATTTTAGTTTTCCAGGAGGAGACACAATGGTCTTATAATATGCCATTATGCCACCAACCGCAAGTAATATGGCAACTACGAGCAATATGATTTTTATAGATTTATTCATAATTATAATCCTCCATTTCTCTTTGCAGCCTCTTCTTTGGCTTTTTTCTTTGCAGCCTCTTCTTTGGCTTTTTTCTTTGCAGCCTCTTCTTTGGCTTTCTTCTTTGCAGCTTCTTCTTTGGCTTTCTTCTTTACAGCTTCTTCTTTGGCTTTCTTTTTTACAGCTTCTTCTTTGGCTTTCTTTTTAGCAATCTCGTCAGCGAGTTGATTATAATCAGATTCACTATCATTAACCCCTTTCTCTATAAATTGCTGCTCGTACTTGGCATTAACAGCTTCTATCCACTTTTGGATAGTAATAGTTCCATCTTGAGAATAAGATCCTGATAAAGAGATACCATTATCAATCATGCGTTGTGAAACCTCTTTGATTTTATCGATCTTATCGCAATTATCAATTCTAACATTCAAGATGTCTGAAAAGCGATAATTGTTAATCATATCATATAACCCATTTGTAGAAGCGTCTTGATCTAATTTGACTTTTGTCCATTGAACGTTCTGGTTCAAATAATTAAGTATCGCCTGATTAACTTGTGTATTTGTATCTGTTACCTCTGTTTCATCAGTTCCATTATTTGCGTTCTGTTGCCAAGTCTGTGCGGGCCTGTCCTCCTCCCATGGAGGTAATCCGAACTTGAAATGGTGTGTATCAATCCAAGTATCAAAAGCTGTGTATGCAATAATTAAAATTACTGCTGTCAAAGTTGCAAAGAATCCCCAAAGTCTTTGTTTCCAAACGAACCAAGAACTTAATTTAAGGACTTTGTTACCATGGTAATCTTCTCCAAATTCATAACCTTTTAAAGGTGAATCATAATTTGATGGAAGATGTTTTGACTCAATTGTCATTTCACCATAGCTTCCGTTAGATAGCTCAACCACTGTTTGTGTTTGCTTTACTTTACGTGTAAGTGTAATATGAAGATTGTCAATTAGCAAACTACTTCTCTGTTCAAATACTTCATAGTCAGGTGCAGAGACCTTGACAAGAGCCTGACTGCAGTCTTCTTCAGAAACTAGAACATCTTGGAAAGTAATATCTCTATCATTTACTGAAATACTTACCCCTTTATCGATCTTTTCCTGTTTGCTATTTCTAACAGTAAACATAGAAGCGGAGATCTTCTTCATCCAAGTTATCTTGACGTTAGATAAATCTACGTCTTGTCTTTCAGAAGTAACATTTACTTCTAACTTCATGTTTTCAAAGCCAATTCTAGACAAGATCAAAGGTACTTTTGAACCAACATTGACCAATAGAGGTTGATTAAAGTCAGAACCATCTATTGTGTGAATCTTAGTTCCTCTACCAAGAGTTTGCAAAGATGCATTTGCTGGAGGTACAAGGATAGATGTTTTAACAATATCTTTATCAGTGAGGTTCCTAAAGCTGTTTGCAGCCTCTTTCGTAATAGTTACTTCTTCCTCTTTGTTGAGCAAAAATACAGCCTTGTAGTCACTATAATAAGGCTGATAGCGATGCTCTCCGACAATTTCTTTAAGGGTATAATGTCCTAAAAAACGAATACCATACAATTGACCTTTTGAAGCAACATATTGAGCAGCTACTTCCTTCAATGGATATTCTTTTGAGAAGAATGATTCTATGTCTTCTTTTAAGTCAGAAAGATTTGATTGAGAGAGGATATTACGAACATAATTGTATGTATTCATAACATCTTCACCGCTTACATCTATAGTATTTGGTATATAAATCCAACCACTAAGGAAGTCGCCTACACGACCAGAGATAGCTCTAAGTTGAGTTAAGAAACAACCACCTTCATCAAATGACATAAATGTCACGATATTATCTGTTCCTTGCAAACCATTAAAGAGTTTAAGATACTCTCTAATATCTACAACTTTATTTGTCCATTGACCTTTATTGCATTCAATGGCATTACCCGCACCCTGACTTGCGAGCTTTATTGCGAAACCTAACTTGTTCATTATCTCTTAAATATATTTAATCCCTTTTGAAGTTTACCATTCTTGAATCCTTTTGAACGCTCAAGTAGCTTGCGAACTACATTACCAGCAGGTTTTTCATCAAATAGACAATAATCCTGGAAGCAAACTTGACCAAGAGAGAATGGTACTATTTCCACATTTCCATTGTTAATTTCACAGTCTCTGCAAATCTTTACGAGACCATTATAGAAACCACCATAGGTTTCCGAAATATATTCTCTTAAGATGCTTGCAAGTTGACCTTTACCTGCATTTGCCTTGTCCACTTTAGTTATCATTAAATAAATTGCATCTGTATCGTCTTTGAAAATACCAGTTCGTTCAATGTAACGAAGTGCACCATCAAGATATACATTTTGAGTAAGACCTTCATACTTTCGGTCATCTGCACCATATTCTAGCACAAAGAAGTGAATCTTTCGGTTCTTTGTACGATTATCTATCAAGACACGGGTAAGAGTGTCGAGTGCATCCATTTCATCATCACTCATATCCTCATTCGCATCAGACTTATACATACAACGAACCAACTCACCTGCTAAGTCAATACAGGTTAGCGGATGAACTGCATTATTCTCATCTTCAAGGTCAAATCCCATCTCGTATGTTGAATAGATAGAGGTACTTTCTGGCAAAGTGCCTACACAATCATTTGAATTGAATAGAGCAGCCAAACGAGTCATGTAACCATAGCCTTGACAGTCGTTGTCTTGACTCATACTCTTTGCAACGCGACCATTGCCTGCAACACTAAGAATTGCTCCTAATGCACAACTCTTACCAGAAGAAGGAATACCCCAGAAATAGATTTCGGTTGAAAGTTTGTTGATTTTATCTAATTTACGCGGTATAGCAAAACCTTGAGTTGTTTCACCATTGACAAGATGTCTGATGAAAGCGGCATTAATACCGATTGTCTCGAAATCATCATAATCGAGATAACCATTATCAAGAAGCATATTTACAACAGATGCACGCAATATATTATGGTCAGCCTTAAGCATTGCCATTAAGTCTGAGTGCTTAATTTTACCTCTATCTAAATATCCGACAATAGTTTTGTAGATTTCATCGTCTGTATTAATGACAGCCTTATCAGCCTGGATATTTTTGATACGCTTGACAAGTGCGTCTACATCAAAACCTATAAACTCTTCACGGCGTAGTTTGTTTATGAGTTTCTTTGCCTCTACGCAATGTATGTCATCAGGATTTTCTTCACAGAATCTACGCAATTCTGGAATGCTGTTTTTATCAATAGACTCCCAGGCATTAGCAGAAGCCTTATGAACTTCTGCCTCCTGCAAACTGCGAATAAGCGAACGAGCTTCATCTCTGTGGAAACCATCAGGATATGTGGACAAATACTTTTCAAGAGCTTCTATACTTCTTGAATTTCTTGCATTTGCCCAATCCTCTTGTTCGGATCCCGCAATTTTACGCTCAACTTCTTTCCTCACAGAAGCTGGGAAGCAGCCATCTGTGTCATCACATAGCTCATCGAATGTTACAATGCCACTCTTGATGTAACCAACAAGTTCATCAGCTGTGTACATGTCAACATTCTCGAGTATAGCTAATTTACTTGGCATATTATATTATGGTTTTATTCTTTTGGATTATTACCGTATTCATTAGAACCTTCATCACTTCCTCCAAACATAAGGACAAAGAAATAGAAGGGTATCAATTGATACCAGCCAGAGTTTCCTCTATCATGACAGCGTTTTGCATTCTGTGCCCATAAGAACCAAATCATAGGAATGAACGAAATTAAAACGAACAAGGAGGCTCCCACAGATGGATTAGAAGTTGCCATCATTGCATTGATTACTCCGTACCATATCATATATATAAGGAATGACAGGCAATACTCAGTTCTTCTGATTCTACCATTAAAAGAGAATGGTCTTTTAAACATTCCCTTATTAGAGGGGGTGTCGGATGTTGATGACGACTCCTGCTTTGAAAATTCAAAAGTAGGAGCAGCTGTTGCGGTGATAATAGGAGCTTCTTGTATTGTTATCTCTGAATGAACATCCGTATCTACTGCTTCAGGAATTTTAATATCCTCTGATGAATCCTCATCCAAGTTAAGAACATGCGCTTCTTCGGCCGGAGGATTAACTTCTGGTGCAGATGGAGAAGTCTCGGTTGTTTTTGCAGCAAGCCTCTCTTCAATGCGTCGGCGCATTAGGGGAGTAAGATTACCACTTTTACTCAGTTCATATACTGTTACCGTGCCAGCCTTGATTGCTTCGACAATCTGATCTGCGGTATATTCTCTTAAATTGTTAAGTATATCTGATTTTGTTGCCATAATGAGATTATTTACATTGTGAATGAGGCGTAGTCATCATCCTCGTCGTTAGACTTTGCTTTCGAAGGAATCGGTTCATCATCTTTTTCGTAAGAATCAATTTTAACTTCTTGACGTTTTTTGACAGGTTTAGATGGCTCTATAGTCATACTTAGCGAACGAGATGCACCCTTTTCCATTCCCAAGAGACGCAATTGGCTCTTTGTGTGTCTGTCCTGAAGGAAATAAGGGAATAACAAAGCGAAGTACAAAACAATAGAACTGAGGATAGATGCAATAGGCGGAAATGACGTGCCTGTAAATCTACCTGTGAGACCATCAAGACCTGCATCGACAGACGTAAGACTTCCACTTACAGCATTGAAAGTGTTCACTTGATTATAACCATTGAACTCTTCGTTATTCATCTTATGGGTTGAAAAATCTTCAAGTTGAATATACCATTCACGAATAGCTTTCTTAATTTCTTTTGTATTTCCTAGTAGGAAAACATTCCAAGTGCTTGCACCATTACTTGATGATTCAATCCACTTTGTTGCTTCTGTTTTCAAAGAATCATAATTTTCGGAAATTAGCTGAAGACGCAATGCCTTAACCATATTCCCTTTTTGGATTTGCTCACTACCTTTGGTAAAACCACATGAAGCAAATTCTCCTGGTCTTATGCTTTGATTGTTAATTACCCTGTCAAGCATATGCTCATAATTTGCTATACGCTCCTTTGAGTATGAGTCATAGTCAGAGAACATTTGCTTTGAAGCTTTAATTGCATCCGTAAAGTGACCTACTATCTCCCCATCTTGACTTTGTACTGTTCCGAAGTGATAAAATGGCAACATACAAAAAAGAAATACTATAGGAGAACCAAAGATGAAAATACGTTCTATCCAAATTCGTTTTGCAAATTTTTTAGTTGTAGCCTTCAGCATTTGTGCCCCTATGAAGAACACAAGCAAAACTATATCAATTACAATCATGGCGATAGAAGCTTTCATAAAGTTTCCATCAGTCTTATAGGTTACACCCACGAAAGTAATATAACTTAAAACAATGAGGGCCAAAAATGCTATGATATGCCCCCAAGAAAATTTTAATTGTTCGTTCATTGTCTTTATCTTTTATTCGGTAACAATTTTTCTAACTGTTCAATTTTCTTTTTATACTCAGCTATTTTTCTGCGAATTGCATCATAATCCGTTCCGCCTACTTGTTGTGAAGGAATGGGGATTGTAGGTACTTGACCCACGTCTGCTGCTCGACCAGCTGAAGAATCAACCTCTTTACCATCGGGTATTGGCATTATTTTTCTTGCAGATGGCTCGCTAAAGTCTCCATTCTTCACTGCCACCAATGCTTTGTCAACCAAAACCATTGGTGGAATATATCCATACACATCTGCACCAGTCTTGTATAATACATTACGAGCCTGTGCTACTGTGATATCTTTTTTGATTGATTTCATCAAAGCGATTGTTCCAGTAACTATAGGTGCAGCCATACTTGTTCCATCACATGATTGAAAATCATTGGAAGGGAATGAACTATAGATACCTTTGCCAGGAGCGGAAATATCTGAACATGGTCCGTAATTTGTAAATACTGTCGGATATAATCTTTGATCTACTGCTGTTACGACAATTGACGAGGCGTTACGATTCTCTGGCGGAATACTTGTAAGAATGTCATCATTACCTGCAGCAAACACAAGAATCGTATTTTTCTTGGCTGCAATTTTACAAACACGAGCCCATAAGAAAGCCACATTTTGGAATTGCGTCTTGGCAATTTCTGCTTGTTGTTCAACTGGTAGCACATTCAAACCTTTGAAAGAAGGACCGATGGATATATTCACGACATCTGCCTCATGATGAAGAGCGTACATCACTCCTGCGATGAGAGCCGACAAAGGACACTGCTTGTTGTCAAATACCTGTATAGGCATTATCTGACAGTTGGGAGCAACACCTGAAGCACCCTTTGAAAAGTAATCTGCCGAACCTACTGCTAATCCTGCAGTATGTGTACCATGTCCTTCTCCAAGACTTAGAGAATTATTTTGGGTAAAGACATTATATGCGTCAACTATTCTTCCCTTAAACATAGGGTGACTTGCTTGAATACCATCATCAACAATGGCAACTTTGATATCTGAGCTACCTTTTGTATATGCCCATCCTTGCTTAAGATGTATCGCATTCAAATGCCAACCTACATTTTCTGTCGAATTACTGATTTGGCCATGCAGTTCATATACTTCCTCGTCAAAAACAATAAACTTATGATTAGGTATTTTACTATTTATGGTTTTACGAATTTGGTCACGTTCGTTTTCAGGAATCTGTATGACAAGCAATTTTACTTCCTTGTCATATCCAATAATGCTATATTTATCATCTGGATATGCTTGTTTGAAGTCACGTGCCAATGCATCTACATTGTCGTTCTCATTTTCCATATACAAAAACAGGCGGTTGGCAATAATGTTGGGCACACCAGGTTGCTCGACAATAGGTGGTTCTTCACCACCTTCACCCATTACAGGAGCAACAACCATATTGTCATCAGGCAACTTTCCATCGTTTCCAGTAATTGGTCGAACTGCTCCATTATTATCAACACGAGAACCATCCGCCCTTGTAATGGTATCAATGGGAACAACGCCGTTTACAAGAGAGTGGTGACCACAGCCTCTTAGTAGCCATGATAGCAACCAAATCAATAATATTATAAGAAGCAACCATAACAACCATTTTAAGCAACCTTTACCTGACCACAATCCAGCAAACCATAGCCACCATTTTTTGTACCAAGGCAAAGTTTTCTCGTATTCAGCAGTAAACACTTTATCCTCATCTACGAGAATATTGTTTGGAGATATGTTCCATCCTGTAAACTTATACCCTTTGTTAGGTGTAACTATAGGTATTTCTCCACTTGACAAAGTAGTGTTGGCAGCCTTTCTAAATGAAGACGAACCTTTAATTGAACCATGTTCACCTGCATCAAAACGGCAATTAAAGAAAACATCTTCAGGTTCTTTTATAGGTTCTTCTGTTGGAGAATCCAAAGGGATTGAAGGTTCTGGAGATATAGGAGGAACGGCAGGCGCTTCTAAAACAACCTCGTCATATTGGGCAATAAAAGTCATGTTGGAGTTTACTCTCTGGCCAATGGGCGAAGGTGCCCAACCTGTAAATTCCCACCCCTCACAAACATCCACTGTAGGAATATCCAATTTGGATAGTATCGCTCCTTCGGCACGACTGATGGTTTTGTCAAGTTTAGAAATCGTTCCATGTTCGCCAGCTTCAAATGTAATCTTATATTTCTTGATGTAGTCAAAGTCGTGAATCACGGAGCCAACAACCTTGTGCTGACGTACATCAGGAGTCATACCCCATGCTACAAGATACACTTTGTCATCTGTACAATATACCCTATCTTCACTGATATATTTAATAGCACCAGCCATAATCTGCAAATCCTCTCCACTTAAATCCATAATAGAGGACTTGTATATTTTCATGGTGTCATCAAGTATTCCCTTATATCTGTCATACTCTGCTCCTGACAGTTTACTCAAACGGGTGGGATGATTCTGCCATTTCTCTATATGCCAACAAATCTGATCTTCATCATCCATATATTCAGGAGTCGCAAGGAAATGTTGCAGATTTATAGGTATAACCCTTTTGACAACACTAAAAACACTGTCGTATCTCTTGTACATGGGGTCGTGACCAATACCTTGATAGTCGGTAAAATCAGACACCTCTGTATAGCAGAGTTTCTGTTTTCCAAAGAATGAATGTCCTGCCATTTATTTATCCTTTATATAAAGTTTCACAAGCATCAATGATCGTTTTAATTTTAGCATTGGCTATTGGATCAACATGAGAAATATCACTTGCATATAGCAGACCAATTGTTACCAAATTCTCCCATCGTTGGAAGTTGTCCCAAAGTGGAAGCTTCATTAACGTTGATTTGTCAACAGCATCTATATCGGAGGCGGCATCAAATGCACTCAAAGTTTGTAATAATGGTTGTGGTTTTCTAACTACATTCCATGCTGAAGAACTCAAATCAACTTTAATGTGACACTTATCTGCTTTCGCACGAATATTGTCAACGTCCTCGTCGTTAATATATTTGCGCCCTACAGAACTTACAAAGTTGTTGAGTGTCAATGATGCATAATCAGCTATAGCGTTTGGTTGCTCATTGAGACTGAACACCTTACAATAGCGGTCTATTCGTTCAGAAAGGATACGTTTCATCCCCAGTTTTTTCAGTAATGCCGATAGCATAAAGACTACCTCATCTGAATGTGGGAGCATAGGCTCAAGAACCTTAACCTTGTTGTTGATATAGGCATTCCAATAATCAACAATATGTTTGGTGACAACATCCGCCACAGTTGTCAAAGTTTCCGTTTCACTCGAAACCACCTCTGCAATGGTACAGCCACGTTCTTTTAACGCTTCTTCTAATCTCGCTTTTTCGCAGCCAAAGAAATCGCATAATCTTTGAATGTTCGTTTTCTTGTTGTCCGATGGATTAATGTCCGCTTGTTTGCGTATAAAGTTTATTATAGAAAAGTCTTTGGGGGTATCGGTATGGCAGATGATAATATCATATGCAATGTCTCGCAAATCACCAACTGGCACCATGAGGTTGTCTATGATATGACCGAATATCTCTGGTCTCTCGCCTACACTTAAAATAAGGGACATTCTTATATCACTGGCTATCTGTTTGACCTTTTGATTCTTTGCCTCCTTATCTTCTGGCTCAAAATAAACAGAAAGTGCATTATACATTTCTGACTTTATTTTAGCCAATTGTGCAAGGTATTTCTTTTTTCTTGCATCTTCGAGTACACTTGCGATAGCGTCAAGATTACGAATGATGGCCTTTGAACCATCATTGTTGATGGTAGCAACATCATTCCAAGTCTGTTCGGGATTAGCAAAATGACGTTGCACAAAGGCATTCTTAAGAAAGCTTTGTTTCAGATTTTCGAAATAGTCTGGATAATCAGCATACGTGTGAACACTTTTCTCTTCTGACTTGACTGCACCATCACTATAGCCATCAAAAACACCATTCTTTCCAGACCAGTAGAAATCACGTAATGGATAAATGTTTTGGAAAGCAGCGGTTCGGAACAGTCCGCCTGTTTTCACCCAATTATCAAGCCACTTGTTAGGCTTAATAATTTCTGGAAATACGGTATCGAACCTGTTCCAATGTGCATCAAGTTTGTCTATGTTTGAGGAATTGTCAGTCTTTGTTCTCTCTAAATCGATATTGAATTTTGTTGCGACAAAGAACAATGGTGCAATACCATTTGTGTCATTGAGCATATTGGCTCGTTCCTCTGGTGTAGAACCAATATTGTCTTCAATCCAACTATTTATTGTTTCCCCAATGGTAGCTTCCGCTTTTTGATCGTTATGATGACAGAATAACACACTACTGATTCTCAATGAGCGAGAGTACTTGTTGAATAAGTAGGCTACTTTTCCTCTTCTAAGAATCTTGGGAAGAACTGTATGAATGTCCTGCTCCTTGTATTTCTCACGAGAACGAGCACCTGGAAAATCGAGAAGGTCAAGTTTATGTAAGAATTTTCTATCATCTGCAACCGAGGGTGGCAATTCAAAGGTAAGTTCTGCAATCAGTGCCGAAAGATTTCCTTTATGAAAATCATGAGCAAGGATATTCCCATTTGAATCATATACATCTGTATAAATTTCATCATGTCCAGTATCTATCTGTACACCGCAAACAGTGTCAAGCCATTCTATCTTCAACAATGTTCCTTTTTCACGGAGCACTGCAGCAAATGGTATATAAATGTCTGTTTGAAAGTTAAGCTTCTTATATTCATTAATGAGGACACTGAACAAGTGGCTCAATTCACTATTTCTGTTCCAAAGAAGACTGAATATATTAACCCATTTGTCATAGGAAACATATTGAATTACAGGAGCAACTATCTTACAAAAGTTTGATTGATTTACACCAGCCGCAGCATTCCCTATTACATCGTGGATATAATCTGTAATATCCTTGACATCATCTTCGTCTATTTCATTTTGTACAACAATCTTTGATGCCCAAAGCCCATTCATATCTTCAAGAGCCTTGTTTATATCATCATAACGCAATACGCTATCTTGATTGATTTTAATGTCATTATAATACGAATCAGCCAAGAGAAGGATTATGTCCACAACAGACAAGTTGCGTACCTTTACAAAGTCACTCATTGTAGAACAACCTTGACTAAGAGTAAAACGAGTGATAACACCAGTTGATTCTATCTTGGCATTGTTTCCACCGCTTGGATTTATATCATCTATGAAACTATATGATTTTCCTGCATTAGTAATGACGAAAGGCGAGTTTGGAGAAGACAATAGACTGCTCATTAAATAAGACTTACCTACCTGACTTTCGCCATAAGCCGCTGCAGAACAATTCTCTTCCAAAGCTGCATATATGCGCTTGAGTTTGCGGCGATATTCCTTAAAAACATCGTATGGAAAAGACTCCTTTCCAAACTCTTTGGCCCATGCAATAGAGCCGTCAACCAAATCTATATGTTGCTTTATATCTTGTAGCATAATTTCATTTTTAGAGATTAGAAATCAAACGCACCTGAGTCAAGCCAATATTGTTCGTCAACACCAAGGCTTTGGATGTGTATTTCAAGATTACCATCCATTATATCATTACCATTTTTATCCGTTATTGCCGAAATGGAAAGTTTTTCCTTGTCATCCATGTCACGCTCAATTGTTATCTTAAATGGCATTCGTTTTTTCAAAACATCAATGGCTTCATTTACAAGTCCTATTACTTTTGCGTCAGTCGGACAGTCTTCGTCATTTATAATGGCCTTTTTCCGAATCTTGTCAGCCATCTTGTGTCGGTTAAAGTCTATTGAATACAAGGCACGACTTGGATATGAGTCCATCCCTATTTGACGAACATGAAGTGATTGGGGAATACTGCTAATAGTTAGGTCGCCCCGGTGCTTGTCTGGTGTTATAAAGTATTCAATTGGTTGTCCCTCACGAGAGGCTTCAATATAATTCACTGTTGACTTTAGATTCTTCTTTAGCAAATCTAAATTGATAATAAATTTATTCAGATTTGAAAGTTCCGAGGCATAATGTCCTATTACACCACCCATAGCCACAATTGTCTTTGCATTCTTTATGTAGCCAGTATTCTCTCCAAACGGATACCAATCCCCTACGTAATAATCGTTGAGGACAATGAGTCTATTTGGTGAAACAGAGTAATATTTAAGGAATATATCCCTTATCGCAGGAAGTGAAGCAGGACGTCCTGAGAGTAATACGACATCGCAAGCATAGGAATACATGATGGTTGCGACCTTCTTAAGCAAAGGCTCAAATTCTTTACGAACAACTTCTGAAACCATCTCTTTGTTGAATTTCCAAGAAAGTGATGTGATGTCAATATTCAATCTTTGTTTGAATTCCTCTATGATTGCCTCATTAGGTGGACACTCGGAAAATACATCTGAATATTTTACAATACAATCCTTGCTGCCTTGTTTCAACAACTCCAAGAAATGGCACATTAATGGGGCAGAATATTGAATATTAAAGTCCTTTCTTAATATTCTATCAGCAACAGTTTGTCCATTATAATCCTCTCCAAAGAAATTCTTTATCTTTTGGCGATATTGCTGGGTTGCCAAATCTTTTAATTCTGTTCTGAATGCACTGTTCTCATCAAGGAGCATAATATTCTTGATAAGGGCATAAAGCATATCATCTCCTGCGAAATAATAGCTATCGTAGAATTTAGGATCTGGCGTAATGGTCGTAACATCACCTTTTATATAAGTATATTTACTAATCATCAAGTCTGATGTTCCTGCACCAATGTCAATAGATCCAACAGTTATTGAAGGCTGACTGTCACCATCTTCTATTTTTCCATAGAGATTGAAGAACTCACTGCAACATCCTTTGTACTTTTGTCCAACCTCTCCAAACATATATACCAATTGGGAGCATGTCGCTTCGTCATAGTACCACAGTCCATCGTCATCTTTCATAGAGCGAACAGCAGGGATTACGTCTACCGATTTCCCAGGATGTGGATTTTCTGCAGGGCTATTATAATCGAAATTTTCCAATAAGATTACTGCATCTTTAGCACAATGTACAAGAGCCTCTCGCTCCATCCTTGACATAGCGGTAGGACAAGTTACAATAATTCTTCGTATTCTTCTTGGTATGGACGGTTTTCCAAACCCACTACGATTAGACCTGTATTCCTCGCTATTAATTTGTGTACGAGCTTGCACTAACATTTCCAAGAAAGAGAATGTCATTAAAGAACGTCTGGAATAGTGGTACGAGCTGCCGCTTTCTCCGGACAGATCTATACTTCCGTCACTTTTCAACTGATTTGTTATACCATGAATATTAAGAATGTGGTCGTCTTTTTCACCTTTGAGAACAAGAAATTTCCATTCCTCTTTATTTGGTCTCCAATCCCACAAATATCTCTTTGGACTTGAATAGGTTGACAAAGATTCCATATCATCTGCGGTGTTTGTAGCCAAATGAATAAGAGTGTTGGCTTCTTGTCCCAAACGAACTAAACTTGGATGAATAAATTGTTTGCTGTCTTTTATACCGAAATTGCCAAAGTCAACTTTACGGAAAGCCAAGCGCATATCGAAAGGCTCATTATGCTTGTTGATTACAAGTGAATCATGCTCTTCTTTGACAAGATTTGTATAGTCAATAAGTTCAAGCTGCCTTACTTGATTAAAATTAGTATTGTCTTCTATTAAAAGTGCTGTTGTACGGGAATTTCCTATATCAACAACCATGTCAACATCCTTTATTTCGACATCAGTATTCTTGTAAAGTTTTACCTTGGGGAATAAATCTTTTTGAGCAAGATAGTTGATTAAAAATATGTATGATGCGATGTATGACATTTTTCTCACATTCGCACCTTTTAATTGGGAAACACGTTGAACGTTTGGATGAACCAAGTGCAACAAATAGTCATCAATATAACTCCAGTTATTTTTAGGAGAACAATAGTCCATCAAATAGAACTCATTACTACATAGTTCGAAATCCATTTCGCCTCTAAACGCATCGGGAAAAACGGGACATTCATCATATTCGTCACTCTCGTAACGAGCTCTTGTATCGAATGCAAGTACTACATTGTAACATTTTATCCCCTTTTCTTCTCTTATTGGGATTAACTTCATACGTACCCAATTTAATGGACCGAACTTAAAACGCTTGGGAGTGCGTTTAAAGAAATATGGGACAGGAAGCCAAGCATTTTCAAACATGGAAAACTTGTTATCTCTGTCTGAGAATGTAAGGCTGAATATATCGCCCCTCACACCTGGGCAATTTTCATCTTCTATTCTCAATGGTAAAATATCATCGCTTTTAAGCTCGTTGACATCAATTTCAATAGTCGGGTCGCTTAAATAGCCACCTTTATGAAGTTTCTGTTTGTTATAATAATAGCACTCGTCATCTGTGCGAAGTTCATACACAGGATCAAGTCGCCATTCCCCATTTTCAGTATCATACCATTCATGATACCACATTTTGAACTTTTCTTGAGTATTTATACTCAATGAAAACGTTATGATTTGAATACCAGAATTGGCTATTAAAGTATGCTCTTGCATAATAAAATGATATTTATTCTATTGATTCTATAAATGCACTTGGTATATACGCCGTCACAACAGTCACCAAGTCGTCCACCACAACTCCAACCCTCTGCTGTCCTTGCCACCTTGCAACTCTTCCAATCACTCCCTTGAATGCTCCATCAATCACCTTTACCAACTGTCCTTTCTCGAACTTTGGCACTTCGACTAATGACACGATTGTATTGTCCGCATCGGCAGCACAGATGATTTTGAGACTTTCCATCTGATAGTCTGGAACTATCATAGGAACCTTCTCTATTCTGCGCCCAACGTGGACGTGACGATAATAAAAGCGGAGAAATGGGAGGTTTACGTTGTCGTAAACAAAGGTTTTGAGTTGTTCTTCGGTACCGTAGGCGAAGAAGATGTTAGGTAAACGTGACTCGGTAACAACTTTGCGCTTACCTTTTATAAGTTTCACTACCTCGGTGGTAGGATAGAAAGCCGTGATGCCTTTGGCTGTCATATATTCGTATGCTTTTTTCTCTCTACCATAGGTAGTGCGTAAAGCATACCAATGAGGAGTTTCTTCCTCTTTTTGTACCTTAGACTTACTTAATATATGGACACTTCTGGTGGACACCCCTGTTTGTGAACTCTCTGCAGACACATTGCTTTGAGCTTCGGGGAGGGCGTTGGAGGTAAGTCCAGCGCAAGGAGGGAATTCACCACCTCCTGAGGTGTGTACATCTTCTGATGTCCATTCATCGACTTTCATATCGGTGCTAACTTTTTTCTAGACAGAAATCCGTTAAATTGCGACAAAAAAAAGCGTGGAATCGTCCTGTTGTCTATTCCACGAACTGAGGCTCTTCCAACTGCCTATCAAAGTTGAACAGACAACGTCAGAGCCCACGCCGATATGAAAATCATGTCCGTAAAGAGACCTATATAACACATTTGACCGCACCCGAAAGGGTACAATCCATGCTTACAGGTCTCCACGGGATTGATATAATCACACCCGGGACATCTACCGTTGGCTACGTTCAAGACTTTGATACTGATAGTTTTGGAAGATTTCAGTTCGCCTTAAACACAGCGTCGATAAACGCCTTCTATGTCCGGATTGCCTTCCCACCCAATGCCCGCTTTCGTATAGATATGTCATGGTTGACTTCACTACACTCAGCACGGCGTAGGCTGCCGACTCGGTTATCATGAAAGAACTCGTCTTACAGCGACAACTGCGGTCTGGCTATACAATCCGACCGCAAAAATACGAAATTTTATTGAGAAAAGACAAGAAATGACAGAAAATATCAATACTGCGGTATAAATTTAAGAGGATTTAACTCTAATTTCTTTAATATCTCAGAAGTTTTGTATAAACAAATGCTGTTCTTGTGCAATTTTTGTATGTTATTAGGCAATATACCTGAAGTGCCGATGAAGTATAACTTCGATAGGCAACGCAGAACAACTTCGATGCCCAATGGAGTATTACGTATTTTTATGGGATGTATAACAGTTGAAGTTCTGTCATTCTTCGCCTTTTGATGGACGGAATGCATTTGCCTCTCCATCTGCAAAAGTCAAGGTAATCTTTTTCTATGTCACGCAATCCTCGTTCTATCTTCTCCAAGAGGCGGCTCTTAGGAAATTTACTGTTCCCTAATATCTTATAGGGTCCGACATTGTAGGCAAGTACGGCAAGGAGTAGTGAGTCCTTGCCATACTTGCGGAACATAGCACATAACTTGGTGAGATCTGAGCGTAACAGGGAGTCGGCTTGCAGATAAGTGAGATTCTTCTTGAACTTTTCATGTGACAATATCCGATGTCCCCATCCGATATAGGGAAAGTTGCGCTTGATGTCGTGCCACCCCTCATAATACTTGATGCAGCGCACCGCTCGTTCAAAGGGTGGTAAAGCGAAAATGCCCAAGTCGGTCTGGCTTGGGCTGTCATTGGTGGGTGTCTTGTTCTGTGCCATGATACTTTGGCACAGAAACAAGAGCATTATAGTGATGTATGTCCTTATCTTTTTCGTCATGGATGTTATTCTTGTTTTGTTATGGAGTGCTATTTTGATTGTCACTTGGCATTCTTCTTGTTGAATATCTCCGCTATCATGGCTTTCACGTCCTCACCAACTTGCACGAAGTTCTTATAGAGGATGCGCTCACGCTCATCACGGCTCTTGAAGGTGTAGAACTTGGGCAGTGGCATATACTCACTTTCCTCCTTTTTGATGTCTGCCATATCGAAGTCGGTCTTGCAATAGAACTTGCTGGTCTTGAACTCGTCGCTCTCCTGTATGTTCATACTGCCATTCATGCCGGTCTTGGTAGCCACAAAGTCTCTTGCTGTCTGTCCGCATATCCATCCTGTCGGCATATCAGAGATTTTACTGGCTGGCACAAGGCTGTCCATATTCTCATTCAGGTTGATGCTCGTCTTGTCTCTGTCGATGGTCACACCTTTCTTCAGTTGCACCACCTTTCCGAAGATGTCGGAGGATAGCCATTCCAGTGTTTCCTTGCTTCGTGCCGAACCGCTTACCACATTGCCTACGGTGGTGATAATCTTCTGCATACCTACCTTACCATAGTCGGCTTCCAACTGGGGCAGCTCCTGGAATCCCAAGGCTACGCTCACCTTGTTGCTTCGGGCTGTACCTATCAGTCGGTCTATCTTATGGAAGTAAAGTGTCGGCAACTCGTCCACGATGATGCTCACTGGTATGTTCTTACCTTGCCCTGTGTTCACTCGTGTTACCAGTCGGTTGAGGATTAGGGCGTTCAATGCTCCAATGATACTCTCCATCTCCGGGTCATTGGCTATCAGCAGATAGCTTGGATTCTTTGGGTCGCTGACTTTCAAGTCGAAGTCATCGCCATCCTTATGGAAGATCCAATAGCTTTCCTTGGTGGCAAGGCGTGAGGTATAGACACGCAGGGTGCCTATCATACCCTCCAACTGTTCCATCGCCTTGTTCTTCAAGGCGGTCTGAAACGGACCGAGCAACGGTGCTACCTCATTGTCGGTCTCCAATACATTGAAGATGGTCTGGTAACTCTCGTTCAAGAAGCTGAGGATATGGGGCATATCGCTATACTTGCCCAACCAATAGGCTGGTTCCACTTCTTCTCCTGCATGGTTAAACACCTTTCCAGTCGGCTTCATCTGCATGGTCTTCGGATCTAGTACTTTCTCTGCTATCAGCATCTTGCCGTCCTTGTCGTATGGTTCCTTGCCATAGTTGATAAAGAAGTAGATACAGGCGGCGAGGAAGTTGACGGCTGAGGTCTGGAAGAACTGGTCGCTGCCGCCACCGCCTTCTTTCTTGCCTTTTTGCAGGGATTCTAGCAGTGTCTCTGCGGTCTCACTCGCTGCTGCCAAGTTATTGATATACTTCTGCTGTATCGGGTTCACTCGCTTGGAGTATTCCACATCCACAAAGTTGATGATGTTGAACTTGCAGCCTTCTGGCAGTTTGCCCAACTGTTGGTTCTTCTTGTAGTGGTAGTACAGTTTGGTTGCTAAGGTCGGAAACTTGTAGTCGTAAACGACCATGGCAAAGCCTTTTGCACTGTGCTGACGGATGAACGGCTCGATGATGGAGAATGTCTTACCGCTACCAGGAGTACCCACAACCCATGTACCTCGGAAAGGGTTCACAATATTCACCCATCCCTTGCGGAACTTACCCTTATAGTAGTAGCGCATGGGGATATTCACGCTGTATTTGTTATATTCCTCCTTCTGACACTGTTCGAAACTCTCGTTCTCAAAGTTAAAACGGTCTTTCATCAGTCCTTCCTTCAGGAACT
>ERZ1026846.663-NODE-663-length-25520-cov-18.214922_pt1 | contig 25520 bp, 40 predicted proteins | sample MGYA00380153_ERZ1026846 | MGnify/ENA primary metagenome ERZ1026846 (study PRJEB33269, sample SAMEA4719789) | human gut metagenome | biome: human-associated habitat; feature: organic feature; material: feces | place: Cameroon | collected 2013-10 ...
ATACACCTTGAAGTATCTTGTATCAGATGCATCATTCTCCTTGACTTCCCAGTACTTGCTGATGTCGATATTGTCAAGAATGCCGTCATAGTTATCGAACTTCATTGTCAGTTCAATCGATGGCACATTGCCTATCATACGGCTCTCAGCAAAAGAGACAGACATCTTATAATCAAGAAGTCTGTCCGTTACATTTGTCTCTCCATATTTTATAAGCATATGATCACACCTCAATCAGAGAGAAAGAGAATGAATCCGCCTTTAGACCAGACTGCACTCTCTTATAATTGTACTTCTTATTTGAAGCATACATCTTCTTGGTTCCTCTGATACCATGATCAGGAATGTAGAGTTCTGCCGTGAACTCTGCCGGAGTGAGTACCTTCAGAATATTCATTACATCTGTGAATGTATTCAGTTTATATGTGCATGTGATTTTTAACATGTTAGAGCGTATTCTATTTCTTCTTAAGATGCCTGTTGAAACAGGTCTGACACTGTCCGAATCTAAATCATTGATTTCTACGCTAATCTCTGAAGGAGTCGGAATAAGTGTTCCGTTTATCTTGATTTTTGCTTCATCTGCCATTTATTCCACCTCCTAATAGTCAAATACAGGCTTGCCTGTGCGTGCTTCATAGTCCTTGATATTGTCAATCACCATCTTAGTGATCACTCTGCCGTCATCAAGCACTAACTTAATGACATAGGTAGCACCTTGTCCGTCATTCTGAGAAAGTGATAATCTTTCTGAAATCTTTTCAGCAATCATATCAAGTCCCTGTGTGTTTCTCTGTAATGGGATTACTGCTTCTGTTCCTGCTTCACCGATATTGGCGATAGTGGATGCACTAACGATACCACCTTTTGCAAGTCTAGGAATCTTAGGGATTGAGAATCCTTTTCCACCGACCCCAGGAACCCAGTCAGGAATCTTTACCTTGCCGATACCGCTTAAGAATTTATTAATTCCATCAATCATGAAATTCAATGGAGCCTTGAAGATGTGGCTTAATCCAGAAACAATACTTTCAAATATCTGTCTAACACCAAACCATGCCCTTCTCCAGTTATTTGAGAATACACCACTGATAAAGCTAGTAAGACCCAGGAAAACCACTTGCAATGAATTGATGATAGGACCCATGTAGTCTCTGAATGCCTTGACGACATTCTTAACTGTTTCAAATACATTCTTCCATTTGAAACCGAAAGTTCCTTCCATCCATTCACCTAGATTATGGAAGAATTCTCTGATATTGTTGACTCTTTCGCAGATTGTTTTGTCTGCGCGTTCAATAATTCCTCTGATTGCAGAAAATACCGTATCAAATACACCTCTCAATAGTGTTAAGGCCAATTCGAATATAGGCCCTAGAATATCAAGAATTGTGCTGAATATAGGCGTAGCGACCTTAAGAAAATCACTTAATAATCCCATTATGCTCTGGAATACATTCTCCCATGCATTCCACAATGGTTTTAGCACCATATCCACAAAATCTTTAATGATTTTCCCAACTGTATCAATGATAGGTGCAACAATAGTTAGAAACACCTTCTGAACAATAGTGGCGATATTTCCTAGGATGCTTACTATGTCATTTCTAAAACTTTTACTCTTATTCCATAAGTCTACCACTGTAGCAATGACTGCCCCAATGATGACGTTCACAGGATTCACAGCCATTACAATAGATGCAAATATCTGTGGAAGAATTCCGAACGCACCGCTTAATGCAGTTGCAAGTGATGCCCAACCGGCAAAAATTCCAACCGCAAGCTGTATCTGTGTAACAACAGTGCCAAGGATTCCAGCAATAGTTGAGAACAATGATAATCCTGCAATAGCTGAAAGAACACCAAGAATACGACCTACATTATCTGCTATGAAAGAGAATAACCCATCAATGATAATAAGAACCACATCCACTGCACCTAGTACAACAGTCCAGTCAATCGCTTTAGTAATATCTCTCACAATTTTCAGAATCTCATTGATGATCTTCAATACAGAGTTAAAGATATTCCAAATATGCTGGATGATGAAATCACCTAGACCGGCAGTATTCCATGCATCAGCTAATCCTTGAGAGATGTTGCCAATTATCTTGAATATGTTAGTGAATATCTTCAGTATCAGTTCGACAGTCTTTGCACCTGTGCCGTTTTCCCACACTGTATACATTGACTTGCCGATTTCCATAAGAAGGTTCTTGACCCCATTAAACGCATATACTGCAGCTGCAATCATCGGCGCACCAAACTTATCCCATGACTGCTTTAAAGGCTGGAAGAATTCAGCAACCTTCTTCTTGATTTCTTCTAGCTGTTTGTCTACTTCTTCAAGAAGCCCCTTCTGTTCTTCTGCTCCGCTGTCGTCCATGCTGAATCCGCCGATATCACCACCGCCCGAACCACCTGAGCCACCTGAACCACCAGAAGATGGATCACTTGAACTATTGCTTGAATTGATGTTATTGATTGCATCGAATCCAGCAAGTGCTCCGTTCAATTCCTTCTTGAGTTTAGAAGCATTACCTGCTGCCTTCTTCAATCCGCTACCCGTTCCACTCGCTCCTTTCGAAAGCTTCTGTGAACTATTGGAAGCGCTGTTCATGTTCTTTGCAAGTGCCCCTGTGCTTCCTGCTGCCTTTTTAGCATTGTTTGATACGCCACCAAAGGAAGAACTTAACTTCTTTGACTTGCCACCAAACAGTGCCGTCAGATATCCGACAGCAGTCATCACAACTTTAGTGAATGCAACAACATACGGTATGCATGAATTAATCGCCTTTGCGATATTGGTAAAGAATCCAGCAATATTAGACTGCCCGATTGTATTCATTACATCTGACATACCTCTAACAATGGCTGTTCTCATATTGGCGATTGATGTAGCTATTCCACCTGTCGCATTCTTTGCCTGTTCCTCAAATGACTGATAGCCGTTAATGCCCTGAGTGTTCAGCTTCATGATTGTATCCATGAACTGGTCCATTGATACTGTTCCATTTCTTAATGCTTCACCTAATGCGGACGCATTGACAAAGCCCATTGCCTCAGCCACCTGTTTCATCTGTGCAGGCATTGCAGTCATCGCTGAGCGCCATTCGAACATATCCGGTTTACCCTTGGCATATGACTGTGACAACTGTTCAAGGGCTGATTTCTGTATCTCAGAACTTGCACCACCGGCTAGAATAGCATTATTGAGTGCAAGGAACATATCTGTTGATCTAGAGATATTACTGTTTACTGATGTAAATCTCTGTACTGCGCCTGATGCATCATCTAGGGTTGTTGGAAGTCCAATAAGCTTATTGCTTAGTTTCTGTACAGATGCATTCGCCTGAACACTGTCAGCGCCTAGGTTCGACATTACTCGGCTATAGTTGCTAAGAGTATCAACTCTCTTGATTGCAGCATCAACATTGCTTAATACTGCTGATTTAATCAGTGAAGCAATGCCAAGACCTGCCACAATATTACGAATGCTCTTGAATGAATTGCCAATAGATCCTGTGATCTTATCAACATGATTCTTTAGGCTGGTGACTTCACTCTTCACACTGTTCAGTTCCGATTTCGCTGATTTTGTCTGAGCAGATATCACTATCTGCAGTTCCTCTACCGTCATTCTGCATCACCGCCTTTCTTTTTCTTAGTGCTTCATTATGTCTTCTACTGAAGGCAATACGAGAAGACCTAGCGCTTGCAATCTCTTTTCTTTCCTTCTCTTTTTCAAATTCTTTCCTATCCTCTTCGAAAAGTGAAGGATAGAAGTCCCACAATTGTGTAGGAGTGAATGAATCATCCTTGCCATTAAGGACAGCAGAAATACAATCCCTTATCTGAAGGGCCTGTATCTGAAGAGATATCGCTTCCTGTCGCACCATTTCCTTTTTCTTTCTTTCATGTGCTGAAATAATATCGTATAGCTCATCTAACGAATAATTCCAAAATGAAAAGGGGTCTACTCCAGCATCAAGCGCTGGATCATAGACCGCCTTGTATATGTAATCTGTAATCAGGATATCTTCTAGAGATTCTTCTTGGCTTCCGCCATTTCCTTTTCCATTTTCGTTTCGAGAGCCCCAGAGAAAAAACCCGATACCTGGAACAATGGAATAAGAACATCACTAAGGAACTCTGTCTGTGAGCCACCTTCATCGATGTATCTGTCAAACATATCATTCACATCGCTTCTGTCGATGTTGCTGTTGAACTTCTGAAGACCACCATGTGTGATGTCCAGCATAGTGCATAATGGTGTCATACCTGTTTCTGTATTAAGAAGATTGATAAGACTTCCACCATACATCTGCTCTAATCTTGAGATTTCTCCTGTTGTTAGTTTTAATTTGTATTCTTCTTCGCCAATCTTCCAAAGGATGAACGGTTTTCTTTTTGCTTTTTCTGCCATTTATCTATATCTTCCTTTCTAAGCTGCTACTGCATCTGTTGGATCAGTAATTTTGAGTTCAGACTGTAATGCGATTGCAACAGTGAATTCAATAGCATCATTGACACCACCACCAGCTCTTTTAACAGTGACCTGTCCTGAGAATGTAGTTGTAGTGCCGTCCTTCAATGTTTCCTTGAACATTGCGGTAGCTCCTGATTCTTCAAGTTCACGCATTAATCTGTATGAAGATGTTGCTTTGCTGTTGTCATACTTGAATGTATATTCAAGGTCTCCAGGGTCACCGATTCCTAACTCATAGATTTTAGTCTTATCATCAAGAGAAGTATTTTCAACCTTTTCTTTTTCAATACCCATGTCAGGAATCTTCTTCAACCCTGGAAGGTCAGTAAAAGAAGTCCCCTTGTTTGTCTTGTCATAAGATAATTTAGCGCCATTTGCTAGCATTATATAATTCCTCCTTATCAGTTACATACCATGATAGATATAATCACTATCATAATATGCTTCATAACTCATTTTCTTGTGTCTAAGTCCTGATGCATCATCAATATCTCTGCATGATACTCTCTTGAGCCCCATTGCTGATAATGCCTTATCAACTTTCAAGGCTGTACCCGATGTACTCTTAGTATCCCAGATTTCGATTCTGTAAAGGACATGTGATATCTGCTCCTTGTCATCCGTCCATTCTGCCACGCTGTTATCTTCCTCAACATACTGAACCGCTGGAAGCTTAGCCCAGTCCTTAGGATAGATATCAGTGACTTCAAGGCCTTCATCCGTCAGAGCCTTATATACTTTATCTTTAATGTTGATCATATGCTTTTACTCCTTCCCGATTAATTGGCTGATTACAATACCAGCATCTTTTACAGCTTTCTTTTCAGTCTTCTTTGCTCCCTGGTACATGAATGGCTGTGCAGCCTGTCCATCCGACCTGTAATATCTCTTGCCGTTTACTTCAATTACCACCCAATGATAATGTTTTATCGCACTTTCTGATAGCTTCTCTTCAGGAATCCACCAGGGTTCCATAGTATAAGAAGGATGTACATATGGAGATATTCCAGCATGGTCTGCAGCACCTTTTCGGCCTGTTCCGAATTCAACATATTGAGCATATGGCAATGTGGTATAGACATACCCTTTATCACCTTCAACTCTTGTCTTTATGCCTTTGTTTCTTAATTCACCATCATTAACAGGGCACTCAAGAACGCACCCACTTCTGATTGTTTCCGCAGCCTTTCCGAGAACCTGTTCAGGATTCTCAAGAACTGCATCTATAGCGCGAAGCGTTCTAAATAGCTCATTAGCACCATTGAGACTCATTTAATAATCTTCTCCAGTTCATAGAGGTAATGTCTGTTATATTCCTTCATGCTGATGATTCTATAATCCGGTTCATCGATTGACTGATTATAGACATTCACTCCCCACTTTTCAGTGAGTCTGAAATCATCATCCTCATTCTTAGGAAGAATCATATTAAGAATGTAGTTCAATCTCTCTCCGTACATTTCAGCCTGTAACTTTCCGGATGCAGGCCATATCTCAAGAAGCATTGATTTTCTCTTGATCCAATTTTCAGTAGTGACACCTTCGCCGTCTTTTTCAATGACAGGCTCATATACACGATAGTTCTTTAATGCTGAAAGTCTCATTGATTCTCCTCCGGCTTCTTTTCGTGAACGATTCCTCCTGCGCGAATCAGTCTCAAATTGTTGAGAGTTGAGAGAATATCTTCAAAAGTGGAAGACTGAAAAGTAGATGTGATGCCACCTTCTGAATGTGATGATTCGCCGACCATTCCCTCTCTGAAGTACATGGCACATGCTAGGTCAGCCACACAGAAATCCATAGCAGTGATGTATACAGTGCGGTTAGTATGCGCTAGGGCACGCTGTTTCGCCATATCAACATAGAATTTCGCACGGTCTTCACTCATTCCCGTTCTTTTAGCAACAATCTCAACTAGATCCATAGATTATTCCTCCTGCATCTTTGTAAGAACTGCAACCAATTCCTTTTTAACAAGACTAGAATATCCGCTAACGCCCTTTTCCTTCGCAATAGTCTTTAACTGGTCAACAGTCATATCATTGAGGTCTGTCACTTCATTGCTTTCTGCAGGAGTATCTTCATCATTCTTCTTGTTTTGAATGACATGATATCCCTGTTCAAGATAACGCTGAAGGTCATCCTCATGGATGGCCCTTTCAACGTTGATTCTTTTTACAATGATCATTATGCATCAGCTGAGACGTTAGCAATGATTAAGTCAAGCATGTTGTCCTTTTCCCAGCAGTCATGATATCTTCTATAGTCAAACTGCCAAGCATTTGCATCCTGGTTAGTATCAGGGTCAAATACTCTTACTTTATCCTGTTTAGTAACACCGATAACACTATTGATTGGCGCCATTAAGAAGTTTACATTCTTAGCAGTTTCACCTTTTGTATAACCACCTGCGTCTTTTGTTGCTCCAGCATCAACCTTGATTGCTGAATACATTCTATTCTTTGGTGTAGGAATGAATGTGATTTCATCAAGCTTATAGATGTCTAATGTGATATTTCCAATAGTCAATTTACCTGATGTAAGGTTGCTGTTTACCATCTTTTCCTTTAATAATCTTAAAGTGTCATATGTAATATGACAGATGATATCGCCCTGATATCCTTTATCACGGATAGTATCCGCTGCCTTTTCTAATTCAGAAAGAATATTCTGTTCAGTCAATGCAGTTGTTAGGATGTTTGCTGATTTCTTTGCTGTAACATCAGATACAACCTTAGAAATACGATAAGCATCTACTTCAGGAGCAACATGTACACGCTGGAATTCTCCCATGACAGTGCCGGCAGAAGCCACAAAGTTAGTTTCGTTTACATCCATTGCATCAAGAAGGAACTTTCTTCCACGGTCCTGTGTCATCTTGAATGTTTCATATTCTAGAGTGATAGCGCCCTGTTTATATCCTTCGTCTCTGTCATAATCGCCTAAGCCGACTAATGACATCTTAGGGATTTTTACCTCAGCACCGCCGTTATACTTTACCTGTCCAGCGTTGGCATCCATCCATGATGTAAGAGTGAGATGCTCCATCTGCTTATCTAGTTCAGTCTGAAAAATAGTTGAATACTGTAATGTGTTAATTGCCATGTTCTATACCTCTTTTCTAAAATTTAAGTGCATTCGCGAATGCCTTTCTTGCATCCTCTTCCTCAGCAGTCAATACATTGTTTTTTGCCTTGTCTAAAGGTGCTTTCCCTTTTAATCGGTCATCAACAGACTGCTGAACTGCTCCCTTGAATGCTTTAGAGAGTCTTTTGACAGATTCGTTTACGGTATCAGCATCAGTGTAGTCGATGAAGTCAGCCATGTCTGCTGGTACTCCTGCAGCATTAAGCTGTTCCTTAGCAACTGCAGTCAGTTCTCTACGAGTAATTGCTGCTTCTCTATTGTCTAGGTCTTCTTTTCTCTTGTCTTCCTCATACTGCTTCTTTTCATCATCTGTCATCTTTTGAAGTCTTTCGGCTTCTGTATGATCCTTCTCCCACTTCTTTTTTTCACGGGCAAGTCTCTGCTTGACGATTCTGTTTACATCATCCTCTGTGAGTGTTGTCACTTTAGATTTATCATCTTCCGGTTCACCTGACTGCGCATCATCGGGATTCCCTTCATCGCCTGTCTTTTCTTCCCCTTCTTCTGCAAAAAGCTGAAGGTTTAAAGGCATCATATTCTTAACGTATTCCATAATTAAATACCTCCGTTTATAGTCCGTATGACTGTTATATCCATGCACCTTTTAGTGTCATATGCAAGTTATGGACAAACAGAAAAAAAGAAGAACATCAACCGCTCTTCTGTCTGCTTCTGTATTTCATCAATGCTTTAGGTTTTCTTTCCTTGGGAGGCGGACAGTACTCCTCATATGTCTCGTGAGAGAGTTTTCCGCATATCATGCACATATATGTCACCTTCTTAACAATGACGTGCCTACGGCTGTCAAAATGACTTTTACAGTCATACTCAAAGTACTGGTGATGATGTGGTTTCAATCCTTCAGCCATATGGTTCTCCTTTCTTGAAATTGAGCAAAATAAAAACCGACTAAACAGTCGGCTTATACGAACGGTAATATGTCTTTCAAGTCTTTCATAAATCGCTTGGCTTTTTCAATAGTTGAATTATCAGTAAGGTATTCTATGCCTTTTGGTGTAATCTCACATTTATCAAGATTGTATATATCAATGTTTTCGTCTATATCCTGGTCAATTACTATCCCACTGATATATCCATCATTCAATAGATTCACAATGACATAAGTCCAGTACTTTCTGTTGATCTGCAGATATTTACTGTCATGTCTTATGAGTGATGCATCAATATCCTTCCCATGCTTTAGCTGCATATACAGGTAGGATAGAATCTGATAAACAATTACATGATAATCATCTCTTGCCATGTTGTTCTCCTTCCTTTAGATTGTATAAAAGAAAAAAATTGACTATTTGTCGATTAACTCTATTTTTTCTATTTCATCAGCATAAATCACAATGCAATGAAATCGATTTTTCATTTTTATATCAATTGATGCTTCTCTAGGAGCGTTATCAATAGAATTATCAAACCCTTCTACAATACCCTCCAAAATTTGTCCATCCTTACAGAATACTTTAACCTCTTGACCTAAACTATTATATAACTCTCTTTCGGTCATTTTTTCTTCACTCCCTTTAATGTAGGAACCATGTGAGTTCCTTTTTCTTTGCTGTAATGTATTTTGAACTTATTTGTTGCTATCCAAGTTTTATCAATACTAAACACATATCCAGTAATTGTATCATCAACAATAGATTCCGTTTTATCCCAATTACCATTTTTGTCGCGATTTATAGTACCCTTTCCCGCATGTTCCAAAATACATTTTTGTATTTCTTCCATTGAAGCATCAACAATATAGCTTTTACCTTCCCTATAATTGTTATGTCCTAAAATATGTTTCCCTTGTTGCCCTTCACGCAACGTTAAATTATAAGATTCAACAATTTCTTTTTGTAATTTTCGGTCTTTATAATTTAACTTTAAATCATTAAATTTATCACCATCATTATACTTTAGCTTTTGAAATTTTTCTAGCGTATCTGGAATCAATTCATTTCCTAATACACGTCTATATCTATGAAATTGTTCTTTATCACTAGAATAATTCTTGGTTGACTTCTCAGCAGTGTTGATTGCTTCAGCGCCATGTTTTTCAACCATTCTCTGATACCACTCTTTATAAGTCTCGTCCGCTGGAACCTTCATTCTTTCACCTGTGACAGGGTCCCTTGCAAATCTTTCTAGATTATGCATAGTTTCATCATCAAGATTCATAATAGTAGTAGAACGGCACCATGGGTGCATTGGAGGGGCGTTTACGCCTATCTTCTTATCATTCACCCTGTATACACTTCCGTCTCTCTCACGGCAAATTTGAGACGTTCTAAGGTCTAGTGTTGCAACGAATCTATACAACTCTATGCCGTAATCCCTGTAAGCCTGGAAGTGCGCCTCATTGTGAATGTATGACGATTCAGTTCTTACGAGTCTTCTAGCATTGTTTCTACCAGAAAGGAACTGTTCGTTGATTGAGTCGGTCATTTCCTTCTCTGTCTTACCTGTGAGTGCTCCTATCATGAACTCCTCTTTTAGTGCGTCAGCCACCTTCTGAGTATTGTTCCATACCCTTTCGGAATAGTTCTGTCCTGACCATTTCTTTTTCAGAATGGTTTCAAGAGCGCCTTCATCAATAGGGCCTGTCTGAAGATCTAGACCGCTCATTCTTGCAGTTTCATATACTGCATGGTGATAACTGCTTTCATAGACCTTTCGCATTGTCTTATCTATTGCATCTCTTTCTTTTGATGCAACCGCATTGATTAGCCTGTTTATTGACTTATCAATATCATCAAGCCTCTTCATACGATTCTTATATGCTGGGGCTTCCAGTTCTGCTAGTGCCTCTCTTTTTTGGGCACCTGTCTTATTCTTGTATGCTTCAAGCAGTTTTTCGAAATTTCTACTGTCAGCCTCTGAAAGAAGATTAATAGCCTCGTCTCTTGTCAGATGATGCTTTGAAGCGAATCTATTGAATATCCCTTCAATCTGTTTGGCAGTGTAGACTGCAGCCTTGCTATAGATAACGCTCAACTCTTTGGCGCAGTCCTCAGCTAGTTGCATATCCTTGTACATGTTCCTTGCTTCTCGCATCTCCCAGTACTTTATGTTTTTGATGTTGGTCATAATAGAACACTATCATTCCTTGTCTTTGTCATCATCATTATCATCTTCCTCATGATCATCTGTTTCTTCTTCATCTTCTGGAGGAGTATTCTGATTTTCGGTATCAAATAACTGCTTCTGTGTCTCAAGCGCTTCCTGTTGTTCTTTCTTGACTTCTTTCATTTCATCATCAACATTTGAAACAAAGTCAAGCAGTGCAAGAAGTGTCTTAGTTGAAACAACACCTTTAAGGTTCGCAATAATCTGTGATAATTCAAGACGATTCTGTGGGAGTCCTCTTGTAAATACAGGCTCAATCATTGACTGATCAGCAGCAATCGCCTTTAGATTGAGGTAAGTACAGAACATTCTTATACGTTTCTTAAGTCCCTTCTTGTAATATCTCTCTTTCGTCTTGGTGAGGGTCTCAAGTGCTAGAAGCTTGTACTGTATCGCAATCCCTGAACTGTTGCCGGCAAAGTTTTCATCTGTCAGATTAGGAACGTGAGAAAGTGAATAGATATCTTCCTTTATTGAGCGCTTGAGTGTTTCTACTGCATTCTCGTCAAATGTTCTAGTCAGATATTCAGAGCGTGCATCATTAGGAAGTTCCATAACTCCATTCTTTCTAATATCATGAAGCGCCTTTGTTGCTTCTTCATCGGTATCACCTAAAAGAGCGCCATAGATAACAAGCACCGCATCAATGAACTGCTCCTTATCATTGATTCTGTCAGAGCATAACGTATTGTATGCATCAATAAGAGATATCTGCTGTTCATAGTCTCCAATGCAGTCCATATTGTTTCTATATTCAATGATAGGGTCCTCACCTAAGAAATGTGGATATGGCTCCCCAAGTTTTGAAAACTCGCCTTTTTCAAACTCCTCATTGCATATGATTCCCATTCTTGTGACATAGTTCTCAGTCGTTACTGTTGCGATGATATTGAACCTGTCAGTAGAATCATCTTTTTCAATAGAGTAATAAACACTGAATAGTTCATGCTGTTCAATTGAAGCATCAAAAACCTTGAATGTTGACAATGGGTCAAGTGTCTTGGTCATCAGCTTGCTTTCATGTTCACATAAGTAAACGTACTCATAAGCGACACCAGCACGTGACATATTGATAGCATTGCATGAATCTGTATCATCTGTTTCAGCATCAACGAAAGCACCTGTCAGCTTGTCAATATTGCCGTCTTCTGTATTCTTCTTGAATGTGATAGGGTTTGAAAGAAAATAGCCCGTTGCTGTATCTGATATATCTTTAGCATGGTTTACCATGATTTTATTATTCGGCTGATTCTTGAACTTCTTTTCCCTGTTCATGATGGCGTGCTTGCCAAAGTAATAGCCCACATTCTTCAATATCTCAGGAGCACGAATGCTGTAATGCTTGCCAATGAGACGAAGAATCATGTTTCTGTCTATGTTTGTTTCGTCAAAGTTTTCTCGTGGAATCGTGAAAGTATAATACATCTTTTAAAATCTCCTCTTTCCTGCTCTTGCCTTCTTCATAAGGATTTCATTTTCAATAGCATATCTAACTGCGTCTATCGTGTGGTTGTTCCTGTCGGGGAAGTCCCCTCTAAGGTTGCCGTCTCTATCCATTTCAATTTCATAGTCATTGAATTCACGTGCAGCATTAGGGCATCTAACAGGATCTATGATTATCTTGTCCAAGTCCTGAAGAAACTTTATTCCGTTGTCTACACTGTCAGCGCCTTTCTTTGCGCCGATGATATTAAGCCCTAATAATTTGAATTCGTTTATAGTTCTTGGCTCGGCTGAATCGGCAGTGACTAGCTTATTGAGTGGGTTGATCTCCTTGATAAGTTTGACGGCTTTGGCATTTGATAGCCTAGTTCCATAGACTTCACCAAAAATAAAAAGACGCCTGCGCGTCTTGTCATAATTTGCTTTGACATATGCTAATGGGTCACCAGCATAACCAAAGTCCAATCCGTTTTTTAATCTATCGAATACCTGTATTTCCTCGTCGGTTATCTCACGTATATCAAGGTTTGTGAAAACCTCACTACCTGTACCGGTTACCTCTCCCAAATAGTCATGCTTATACTTATCAGGCTTTGTCTCCTTCATGTGATTGGCTTCTATTAGAAACTGCTCCCCAAGCCACTGAGGTGGCGCCTGTAAGTAAGTTGTATGAGAGACATATGTATCATCCCTCTTAACTAGAACCTGCCTGTTGCACCAATTACGTTGTGATTCGGGAGGGTTGAAGGAATAAAAGACACAATACTCATGTCCACCACGTAGAAGTGACTGATTGATATTGGTTATCTTGTCATAGGTCTCAAATTCGTCACATTCTTCATACCATACGTATTTTACATATCCGACAAACACCTTGATAGATTTCAACTTCTTAGGATTGTCAGCACCCTTGAAGATTATCTGCTGTCCTGTCGGTCTGTATGTCATCTGTAACTTGGATTCAGGTATGTCCCAATCTTCTTCAGCCTTCAGCATGAATATGCCCCATTTAATCTGTTCGTAGACTGAACCCCTTAAAGTGTCCTTTACACGTCTGATAACAACGGCATTACTCATTACACCACGTTTCGCATCTCTCATAATCCCTAAAGGAATCTCTGTGCCAATGAAAGAAGATTTTAAGGAACCACGTCCACCCTTAAGCCAGTAATGCGTATATGCATTAGTCTTAACGTATTTATGAAGATCATAGAACGCTGGGCCTATAATGTCAGAAAGCTTTGCTTTATTCGATGTCATCTATAATTACTATCTGTCCATTTGACTTGATATCAAGACTACTGCCAGGCTTATTACCGCTCAAGTCTCTAATGAATTCCGCTGCCTTAGTATCGCCCTTCATTGCCTTCTGAACCTGTTTAATGAGTATTGCATCCTGTACAGTCACATTCTTGCCATTCAATGCAGCGAAGTTCTTGATTGTGTCTACATCGGCTATCTTACCGGATTTGAGAGACATGGAAAGAAGCGATGCAAGATTGTCTTTCATTGCCTTCTTTTCTCTTCTTGCCTTGACAGATGCAAGTCCGCCTTTTCGGCCGTTCTCTCTTCTTTCTTCTGGTGTCATGTTTGCGAACTCACTTTTTGCCATTGCTATCACCTGCCTTTTTGTTTATTGATTTTTTACTTGCTAAATTTATTTTAAATTCACACATTTTCAATAACAAAAAAGCAACCCTTGACGGATTGCCTTCTCTTATACTTCTAAATCTTTAGATTCGATTTTATAAAAAGGAGCCCTTAAAGAGCTCCTAAATCTTAGCAGTCAACCGGAATCGAACCGATGCCTTGTCTATCAACCTGTTCTGCCAGCCTAAACTATCTTCTGCTAAGGTAATCATGCCATACTTTTTTAACGCTTTCAACCATTTTCTTTTCTTCCTTAGTTAATCTAGTCGCACCTTTTTTGCCATCATTCTCATTATGAAAATATCCGTGATGTACATGAGGGTCCAAGCCCGCATGTTTATGTCCAAAATTTATTTCTTTGACATGCTTGTTTTCTTTGTCGAAATATACAATTTTTATTAAATCATCTCCACCAGTAAGCGCATATACCCTTCCTTTTGTCATTGTTTCCAGAAGACTTTCGGAATCTCTTGAATTCGATTGAATAAATTTAACATTCCCACTTACAAGTGCTTTACCATTAGAATCTTTTACAGCATGAAATTGTGAGCCGTATACATTTCTCTTTTTGCTTATTCCACTTGATGCACCTCTACCACCAATTTTTTATACTTCCTTTTATTTTTTCTAGTACTTCATTGAATTTATATTTGATATCTCTGCGTTTAAGATAGTATGCCAAATGTCATTTTAAACCTTTCGAGTGCCTTTAACATTACATTGCACTCCAATATAAACGATGTCTATTTACACCTTTTTTACTGCTTCTTACACTCTCGCTTTTAGTGAATTCTTCACGCTTTTTTCGATAGTCAGCATTCATTTTTTCAATAGCTTTATCAGATAGAACAGAAGCTTTACCTTTTCCAATCTTGTTCACACGCTTAATAACGGCATCGACGCTTCCGACCTTATCATATAATGCCTGTGCAGGGTCTTTAGAGACCACGCCATTTAACATATTATGAATCCCATCCGCCTCTACAGCTGGTAGAACTTTTCCATTAATAACCTTATAGTGGCTTGTTCTTCCATTTTTGTCAGTAACGCTAAAGCCATTATATTTTGCATTGCTCGCTTTGCCTCTTCTTATTCCACTTGATGCACCTCTACCACCCATATATATTATGCTCCTTTCGATATATGATTTATATATTCTTTAATTTTTTCATTTTTTCTGTCACATGATTATCATAGTATTTTACATTAGCCCCCTTGAAGTCATAGCCAATGTCACCACCATAAACAAGTACATTCTTAGGCTTCAGCCTCTTCATGGCTTCGTCCATGCCCTGTGTCCATATCTTTGTGGCTTCCTTGCTGCGCTTAACTCCAATAGTAGAAACCGATATTGTACTGTTAGAAGGAATACCATCAAAACAAAAAGTAAATGTTTCTGGTTCAGCCCATGATACAGTAGGAATCACTCTAAGCCCTCTATCCTGATAAATCTGACCAATTAAACGGCTTCTGTATACATTCCATATCTTCATGGCCATAGGCATATCCATGTAAAGAGAAAAGTCAGGAGTAAGAATACAGTCAAACTGTGCCAGCTTATCAACATACATCTGAGGAGATGCCCAAATTCTTTCAAATTGATAGTCATCAATATAAAAATGAACACCTGATTCATATCTATCAGAATTCAATACATAATTGAAACCAACAAGATCATCAGGAACATAGTCAATTTTTTCAAGTGTAGGCATTTGATAGAATCCTATTGCTCTAAGTTCATCATATTCATCCAGGTTATATGCGTTCCCTGTTCTTTCTCTTTCATTAACCTTTTCAGAATCGTCTTCCTCAGGTTCTTCAAAATCAATTGACTCAAACCCAAATGAATCCATGTCTATATTGATAATGTCATCAAGTTCACCACTTAGGATTTCAAAATCCCATTCTGCTTTCTCTGATACCTTGTTATCTGCTAGCCTAAAAGCCTTAATCTGCTCGTCTGAGAGGTCATCGGCTACTATGCATGGAACTGTCTCAAGTTCTAGCTTTAGCGCTGCTTTAAACCTAGTATGACCGCATACGATGATATTATTCCTATCAACAACTATAGGAACTTTAAAACCAAACTCCTTGATGCTGTTCATCACCATTGGAACGGCTTCATCATTCCTTCTAGGATTGCGACTATAAGGGATTAGATCAGCAATAGACTTCTGTATTATCTTGATGTCATTCATCTGTTATTCTCCTTCCCGGCAAAATAAAAAGAGGCTGTATGTGCCTCTATCTCTGCATGGACTCTTATGTATTTACATAATACCACACTATTGTTATTACAAATCATTAACAATTAGGACTTTTTCACATAATAACTGATAATTCTTTAACTGCATCGAGTATATACGTTCTTACTGTTGCTGGAGAATAGTCCATAATTTCAGCAATATCATATACACTCAAACACTCTATATATCGATAAAACAGTATGTTTCTATATGTCATACTGCTCAATCTTTCAATAGAATCCTTTATTTCTTGCATCTGAGACAAGTATTCATCTTTCATGATGATGTAATCATTTTGAGTTTTAGGCTCGCCATAAGAACATCTTTGAGCATCGTCATATCTGATTGATTTAACATTAATCATTTTATTGTTGATATACTCTACCCTGTTAGCCATGCTTTTATATGATTTTAGAAATGTTCTTGTCTCGTCAATTGTCATAAAGAATCCTCCTGATTACTCAAAAATAAAAAATAAATAAATCACTATCACCAGTACAAATAAAATGAAAAACAAAAATTAACCTCCTTTCTGGAGAAGAAGAAAACAGTCCTTTACTCTTCCTATTGGTTTTCAATTTGTGTCTTCTCTTCTCCCAGCAACACCATAACTTTAGTTGGATAGCAAAATTAGCGCTTCATACTCTTATTCTTTGCAAAAGAAGGTGAATGAGATTGAAGCAAAGCCATGACACTGCTGTTGTTTGTTGGTTTTAGAATAGAAAAATATGTTGGGGCATCAAGTCCATGAGAGGAACTTGCTTTTAGAAACAAATCTATTAAGAGTAATCCATATAGATTTTCTTATTTTAAATTTTCTTATGAGTTAAATATAAAGAACTCAATGCCCTGTGTAGTTATCTTAAGTCTCCTTTATAGTTGTCTTAAACTTATATTCAAATAACTTCTTCTTGATGTTATAGACAGGAGTTCTGAGACCTTTGACGTCCTCTATGACCTTTTCATCATCTTTGTAATAGACGAAGTCGGCCACGTATGTGATTGGTCTTCTTTTCCTCTTCTTTCCATCAATTACAATTTCAAATGACGGTATAAGTTCAAACTGAACCTGAAGAGACAGGTCTCTAATGCTTCCCATCTCTTCAAGTTTCTTGAGTTCTGTATATCTCTTTGCTTCTTTTCGACTGTCAAAGACAATGCCGTCAACAACTGCCTTCTTAGCCTTGTATTTATTCTTGATCATTAGAACTGGATATCCTCTTCATCCATGATTAAGTCTTCATCCTCAAACTGCTGTATTGGTTCGTTAGGAACATAATTGTTAACAGGCGCTTGTGCTGCAGTAGCTGTATTGTTATTTTTGTTTGTCTGAATAAACTGAACAGAGTCAGCAATCACTTCAGTAACATAAATCTTTTGTCCTCGGTTGTTCTCATAGTTTCTTGTTTGGATTCTTCCGTCCACTGATACCATCGAACCTTTAGAACAATAACGTTCTGTATTTTCCGCAATCTTTCCCCAGCACACACAGCTAATGAAATCAGCTTCCTGATCATCACTCTTGAAGTTTCTTTCTACTGCCAAATTGAAAGAAGTGACTGCCTTTCCGCTCCCTGTTCTTCTTAGTTCAGGGTCTCTTGTAAGTCTTCCGACTAATAAAGCACGATTAAGCATTAATAATGTTCCTCCTTGTCTTTTCTTGTCATAAGTTATTATTCTCCTTATCCTCTTCAATACCATTGACAACCACTGACGCGATAACGAAAACTGCAATAGCAATCACTGATATCACGATAAGAACGCCAACAATCAGCATAACGATAGCGAATATAGAAAACACGTTTTCTAATACCTGTAATAGAAACATCTATATCACTCTCCTATCTGATAAATAAGTAAATCATCAGCATTAGTGTAGCAACATAGGCAGCTGCTAAGATAAAGAAATCCCTGTTAGCTGCTTTATTGCTTTTGACAAGTTTATTGTTAAACTTCTGAAGATCTTCCATTTTCCCACAATCTTCTCTGTAGAAGCCTAATACAGTAGCATTTGCTTTCATTAAACTGTTTTTTTCTCTTTTAAGAGTATTATTTTCTTTTTTTAAATCTTGGCATACTTCTTCAAGTTCTCCATATTCTTCTTTCAGAAATGAATACTCTTCTTCTAGCTTGTTATATTTGGATTCCTGTTCTTCAACAATTTCCTGCATCTTCTCAGCACTAAAATTCACCATTGCAGCTAGCCTCCTCTTCTAATTCGTATATATAATCCTGAGTTCTTCTCATAGATCTTTCTACTTTTCTTTCTATGATTTCAGCAATTTCATATACATCTAGATAATCCATAACAAATAACTCACAAATACAAATCAAAACATCTGCAGTCTCTTCATCTAGATGTGATGCATTGATTGGGTCAAACCCATTGCGTTTAATTTTTGATATTGCTTGTATGAGTTCAGCATTTTCTTCCATTGCAATTGTTAGCATATGCTGATTGCCCCACACGCTGCATACTTTTTCGAGTGCAGGACAATTCGATACAAGAGCACCGAGCGTATTATTTAATTCCTGTGGATCCATCTATTTTTATCCTCCCATTCTTGGACAGATACATTCCCATTTATAATCTTGAAAAGCAATATATGCTTCCTTCGTAATCTTTCCGTTGATGATTTCAATTTCCAGATTGAACTCCATTCCTTGTTCGAAAGCGTAGATTCTCATATCAACGTGATACTTCTGACACACTTTTAATAATTCTTCGGAATTGATATTCCATGCGAATTCTGCATCCAGCGCTATAGTCTGAATACAATCATCTTCATCAAAATATGCATCTAAACTATTAATTAATCCTCTACTTGTTCCTTTGATGTAACACGTGCCATTGTAACAGACATCACCGTACCCATCCGATTCGAGAACAGGGGTTTCTTTTTCTTTTCCAGGAAGAAGCTGCAATCCATAAGTAATGAAATTCTGTAAATTCTTCTTTTTTCCGTGCACTCTAAGAGTGCCAGCACACCAATTTGGCATATTATTGTCCCTCCTTAATCAACCAATAGCATAAGTGCAGGGCGCTCTGGTACAGTGTTTATTCTGATATGAGTTACTATCATATCTCCAAAATGGTTATCCATGAATGTTTCACTATGAGTGATTTCCCATTTTGTTCCTTGTATACAAAAATTCCAACTTTTACATCTAATGTCAATGAGTTCATCTTCATCGACTCTTGTTAACACTTCATTTATTCTCATTATTTTACTGTTCTCCTTTTACTTCTAAGTCTTCAATGTAATCATCATCTTTATGTGCAGTTAAATATTTTAATAATTCTGTATCTGAAGCATTAGGACCATAATATAAATCATCAGGATAATAGAACTTAGTAAACTGCGTATACCATCCACTTTTTTTAAAATATTTATTAAAACCCATTACTTGAATTTTTCTGACATATAATTTAGGTGTTAATTTTAAAGTCAGCATTTTAATATCAGCTGTTAAATACTCAGCTTCCCAGTTCTTCTCATTTCTTAAAAATGAGGTTCTTTCTTCTTTATTCTTCAGCATCATTGACCACCTCGCAGTTATCAAGCACATCTTTTATTGATGTAGGCTGTTCATCTTCCCACTTAATGAATTGGAATAACTTATCAAACATCACCATGCCGTGCACTCCACGACCTACCCACCAATCACCGTTTCCGCTTTTTTTTGGCTCTGCATCATACAAACAAATATTGCCGTTTCCATCTCTCACGATATACATGTGTACGGTATTATCTGAAAGATATTTTAAAATATCATATTCCAGCTTAGATACCTTGATAGGTTCTTTGTGTTCTGACAAAAGCCATTTCATTCTTTCGAAATAGCATAAACCTTCACCAAATAAGCATTCAGAACATTTCAAATCCACGCATTTTCTAAGCACATTTTTATTATCTATTGCGAATCTGTCATTTTTATCCATCATTGCTAATATTTCTTTCTTAAACTTTTCTGCATTAATCACCGTTAAACACCTCCGCCGTTTTAAGTAATTCTCCAATGCTAAATAATTCGTCTTCTCTTAAGAATTCAAATAACTTCTCACAAAGAGGAACACAACTTAGTGGTTCATCAAATCATTTCTCAGGAGAGAACCAAGTACCATCCTTATCGATTGGTTTTAATGTGAAGAACGTGATTGTGAAATCATCATCACGTGATACCCATTCATACCCTTCAGATAGCATATATTCAAGTAAGCCGTATTCCAGAGCATTCATTTTTATCTTGTGCTTCTGATATAACCATCTAACGATATTAATTTTTGAACACACGAATTTAGCTCTTTTATCTATCAATCCCTTTTTATCAGGACAAAATTCACATTTACTGCATGAGCCTTCTTCCTTACAGCAGAATAATTCACCGTTTGATTTATCTACCGCAAAATTGAAACCTCTAGATTTAATTTCATTTTCATAGAATTCAAAATTTGTCATGTTATAAATCTCCTCCTAGACTTTCCATCAATCTTCTCATTTCTTCTTTATCCTCTTCGGTTACTCTTTTTTTAAGTTTCTTTTTCTTCTGGTCCCATTTCTTTTCTTTTGCTACTGCTAAAGCAAAGTTCTTTAGATTGGTTATTTTCTCAAGTCCATAGAGTTTGCATGTTTCTATTACTTCATCGGTAACTTCTTCAAAGTCATTTTCAATAAGAAAAGATTTTAAATCAGACAAGTCAGAGTCACTGACAGTCAGTCTTCTTTTATTCTTTATTTCTTTTATTCTTTTATTCTTATTACGTCCTACTTCTTGTCCTACCTCTTGTCCTACCTCTTGTCCTACCTCTTGTCCTACCTCTTGTCCTACTTTTAGGACACTAGGTGAGACACGGTTCTGATATTTATCCCAGTTCTCAACTGTTATAAGAGTGCCTTTTCTAGATATATCTAGCTTGATTTTTCCGCATTCCTCTAACAGATGCAGATATTTAGTAATGGTATTTTTTGCCATTCCACATCTTTCTGATACCTGTCTAAGAGACAAGATGCATTGTCCTCTTTTTATAAGTTGACCATGGTGATAATAGTCAACAGGATTGGCATGAAGAAGGATGTCAATCCAAAGGTGTAGCATTTTTGAATCATGATAGACTTCGTCATAGTCCATCATGTACAGCTTGATCCATCTTCTTTTTTCATCCATCTTTCATGTCTTCCTTTCTTTAATTAAAACTGTTCATAATCAAAATCTTCGCCAAAGTCGCCAAATTCAGCATCGCCGAAATCAGTATTGACCATTGCTCCTTCAAGAACCTTGTCAGCTTCTTCATGTGGCTGTGGTGCTTTAGGTGCTGAACTTTCATTTTCAATTGCTTTAGGTGATGAACTTTCATGTTCGATTGCTTTAGGCGCTTCTTCCTGTACCTGTGGTTCTTCGTCGTTTGCAAATGTAACAGGAGCATCAACATACTCTTTTGTACCATCACTATTGATTACTGCCATGTCGGCATCAATAGCGTTCTGCATATCAATTGACATGATACCCCACTTGCTGATCAACTGACGGAGCATAGTCTTGTATGCCATTCCGTCAAAATCTTTAGACCAGAAAGTCCAGTTAGTTCCCTTTCTCTTATCTGCTGCATATCCTTGAGAATACTTGAGAGCATGTGCTTCCATCTTCTCTTTAGACCAGTACATCGTCTTTCTAAAGCCGTTTGTATATTCAAACATTGCATAATAGCCGATTGTCTTGGCGGACTCTCTTACAAGTTCATCATCAATCAATCTGACTTCAATCTCTTCATTTAGAGGGTCATAACGGATTAATTCACCTTCTTTAATCGAAATAACGTTTAGTTTTCTATACTGTCCACTTCTGATAGCTAACTGAATGTAGCCTTTATAACCTAACTGGAACTGTGCAACCATTCCTCTCTTAGTCTTGTAAGGTACAAAGTAGTACTGTCCTAACTGAGGGGAAGGAGATAAGTTGAGCGCTTCACCAAGGAATGCAGCAGTAATGATACTGTTAGGCTCACACTCCTGAAGTTTTGGATCATTGACAACTGTAGAAGTAATAGAAGCAATGAAACGTGTTCCATTCTTGCCCCCAACAACATCATTAATCTTTCTCTGTACTGCTGGGCTTGCGATAAAAGTACTGAATTTTGCTTTGTTTGTGTCTTTTCTTAAACTGTTTTTAACTGTCATTTTATTTACCTTCTTTATTTCTAGGGAATCTTAAATCATAATCAAAACAGCCATCATACTTGGCTTTTAGATAGTCTAGAGATGTTTTTAATTCATTTAGTGCTGCTTTTGTTCCTACGATTTTACCAACCAACATCTTTAGAGGTTCATTTTCTTCTGGAGAAGCATTTACAGGCTTTTCCTGCTGCTTAACTTCTTTTTTCTTTGCTTCTTCTTCCTTCTGATGTTCCTGTTCATCACGTCTATTGATGATTTCTCTAAATCTTCTTTCCAGGAGTGGCTTAATGTCTTCAAAAGAGCCGTCTCTTAACTTATCTTTATAGACACTTACATCAATCATCTGCTGATCAACATCAGTTTCTTTACATCTAGCCTCTAAATAGATGTCTAGAGACTCACATCTTTGTAAATATGATTTATATGTTTCCTTAGTTCTTTCACATTCCTGTTTGATTGCATCTACTAATGCTTTGGTTGGCTTCTTGTTGTTGATGAACTTCTTCAATGAGTACCAGCGTGGATCAATAGAGAAAACCTTAGTTGCGCAGTACCCATCAAAATCATCTCTATGTACATAATCATTAAGAGCTTTATTGCAGAGTTTTCTTACAACCATTTCATTCTCTGCTACTTCCTTATCTGTGAATTCCTTAATATCACTAGATAATGAACTGATAGAAGCATCGAACATCTTAAGAACTTCTTTCATATCGTTCTCAAAGTCTGTGTAGACCTTCATTGCTTCTTTCTTGACTGCCTTCTTACTTTCATTGACATTGTCTTTTTCTTTCTTCAGCTTAGAGACAACATCAGATAACTCTTTATAGTTGTCTGCAGTCACCACAATGCCGTCATAGCGCTTGAGGTATGACTTCACAGCCTCTTTAAAGTGTTTTACGTTACATCCTTCAATCTGCGCTGGAATGACCTTCACAACACTTAAACTAGGCATTTCAGCAACTTCATTGACTTCTGTATCGATAGGCTGCGTATCTTCATCAATGATTGCATCCTTGAACTTCACCTGTTCGTATCTGATGTCAATCTGCTTGTCAGCGAATACTTCTCCATTGTCATTTACTGCAGTTAGTGCTGTAATTGCACCAAAAGGCCATGCTAGTTCAGTTACTGGCTTTCCGTCTGCAATCTTCTTGTGATCATCAGCAAGCATGACTTTGAGGATTTCAAAATCAATCTTATCTGTTTCGATTCCGATGTGACCGCCATATAAGCGGTCTCTAATTTCTTTCTTAAATCTCATTCTTTTTCTCCTTTAAATAAAATTTGGTTCCTTATCTTCCACGATGTGCTTTTGCCAGAAGGCTTCTTCATCAGCCTCTAGCTGCATTAGATCCAAAAGCACCTCGCTTCTTTCAATTCTTCTAACAATTGTCTTGGCTTCATCGCACCACGGCATCATGGCAATAGCGAATAAGACAACGAATTCAGCACCTGTCACATTCATATAGTGCAAGCACTGACAGTAATATGTCTGAGGCATTGAATCATCGCCCCAGTCATCCTGGAAGTACTGCCACTTATTAATAGTGGTTGACTTTATTTCAAGTATTCCTGTTGATCCATCTTCTTTTCTGATTAGAGCGCCATCTAGATTGGCTCGCATCCATTCCTTATCTTTCCTGGATAAGGAGTAATCCTTTGTATCAATGACTTCGTATTCATCCCCATATAATGCTTCAAACAGGTTGAACATTACAGGTTCTAGACGATTTCCCATCTCAATGGCATGATTTGAAACCTGAGGTCTCTTTTGTCTATTTGTTTTGTCTTCCCAAAGCTCATGAAGAGTGGTGTAGCGGTTGACACCTTCGATTATTCCAGCATCTGAACCACCGATACCTTTTCGTCTTTGAGAGAGCCACCCTTCTTTTGTCTTTGGAATTTCTTCATAGATGCAGTCGAACAATCCTTTGAAGGAAGTCATCGCATTTCCTCTAAAGCTGCGATTACATCTTTAATAAGAGCCATGCCACTGTCCCCAGTAACGTCAATAAACATTTCTGCATTACCTTCATAAAGTCTGACAGTGACCTCTTCATTGCCGTTCTTATCCTTGTGATATAGCATTTCAGCGATTTCATCGCTCCACTTTCTAGTTCTAGTGAGAGTCTCAAACAGGCTCTCTAGAATATCTTTCTTATTCTCCATCTAAGTAATCCCCCTTAAACAAGTTATCTAATGCTTCTAAGGCCTTAGAGATTGCATCATAACTATTTACATCACCTAATTGTGAAAATGCTTCAATTGCTGCATCAGGACACTCATACGTCTTATTTAGAATTCTGATGAATTGCTTTTCTTCATATTTATTAGCAAAGCCGTTTGTGAAATTCCCTTCTTTTGCGCCTTTGACAATGAAAGCAAATAGCAGTAAGTAATGCCATGTGTTGCCTGTTCCTGTTATTAGACATTCCTTATCCTGAATCTCGACATGCAGGCATGGATTTTGTACGTTCTTGATCATGCTATTTATCTCCTTTCAATCCGATATATTCTAGAAATAGGATGTTTAATCCTAACGAGAAAGCACTTGAGACATGTACAGCTGTACTATCCCAGTTAGTGCCTGTACTAATCATTGAGATGACCATGCCTAAAACAAATGTGTTAAAGGCAATCAATACAATTCTTTTACTATTCATAATTTCCTCTTTCTGTGATATACTAATCACGTCTGATTTTTATCAATCTTTTCTGAAGATTGACTGGGAGCACACGATGGCTGTCGTGTGTTCTTTTTTTGTGCTCATAAGCACTTAGCGCTAGGAGACGTATACGGTATACGGTAGGTACGTATAGTCAATGGAATTATCCAATTAGGAGAGATATCAAAAATCATGTATTGCAGTTCATTCTACGAATTATTATTTGTCTCCTAGCCTTAGGTGCCTACGAGCAACAAAGCTACTTATTCAATTGTCTTTCTTTTAGTGAGCTCCTCTACCACTGCTGCAATCAACTTATCTGAAGGAGCTCTATAGTAATTGTTCATGTAATCCATGAAAGCCTTTCTAGGGATGTAAGTACTTCTTTTACCTGAGCCATGTTTTACGACTGACCCAGGCATTACGCCCTGTTCTATAGCGTTTAGGATGAAGTCTCTACTTTTCTTAGTAATTCTCATTACTTCCTCAACACTGATACTCCATTCATCCATGATGATCACTCTCCTATTGAAGGAACTTATTAATGAAATACTGCTGACCCTTGCCAGTGACTTTA